>Ga0102958_1000016_pt1 | contig 29290 bp, 27 predicted proteins | sample SalPonF2_B_D1_MG_FD_84513 | JGI IMG/M metagenome (GOLD analysis project Ga0102958, IMG submission 84513) | Salt pond soil microbial communities from South San Francisco under conditions of wetland restoration - Salt Pond MetaG SF2_B_D1_MG ...
CAACCGCTGCTGTCCCGCTAGCCCGGGGAAGCCCCTGTATTGCCGCGTCCGTACCACGATGCTATATAGTTCGGTTACGGGAGACACCCGGGCGCAGTACAAAACAACCCGCGCACCCGGGCGCGGTCAGCGGGGCAATTGGCCGCACCATAAGATGGCCGCACCATAAGAAGCATTGACGACCCCCCGAGTTTGCCACTCCCGACATGGCATGCTGCGGCATGCGCCACTCTGAGGAGAAGAAGAATGGAGAAAATCTGGCTCAAAAACTACCCGGCCGGCGTTCCCGAGGAAGCAGATCTCGACGAGTGGCCCTCGCTGAAGCATGTCTTCGACGACGCGTGCAAAAAATATCGCGATCTGCCCGCGTTCACCAACATGGGCAAGACCATTACCTATTCCGAACTCGATCAGCAAAGCCGCTACTTTGGCGCGTTTCTGCAGAACAATGCCGGGCTGGAGAAGGGCGATCGCGTTGCCCTGATGATGCCCAACCTGTTGCAGTACCCGGTCGCACTTTTTGGTGTACTCAGAACCGGCATGGTAGCGGTCAATGTAAACCCGCTTTACACGCCCAGGGAGTTACAACACCAGTTATCCGATTCCGGTGCCAAGGCGATCGTGATTCTCGAGAATTTCGCGTCCACGCTCGAAAAAGTCATCGACAAGACCGATGTGAAGACGGTCATCGTCACCGGTATCGGCGACATGCTCGGATTCCCCAAGCGCTCGATCGTGAATTTCGCGATCCGCCACGTAAAGCGCATGGTCCCTGACTGGAATGTCCCGCATGCGATTCCGTTCCTGCGCGCATTGAACGACGGCAAGTGGCAGACCCTCGAGGACGTCGAGGTCGGTCAGGAAGACCTCGCTTTCCTGCAATACACCGGCGGCACGACCGGAGTGTCAAAGGGCGCGATGCTCAGCCATCGCAACATGACCGCCAACCTGGCGCAGATGAAGGCGTGGCTGGGTCAGCTGGATCTGCAGGAACCCGGTACCGTCATCACGGCATTGCCGCTCTATCATATCTTCGCTTTGACGGTGAACCTGCTCAGCTTCCTGATCCGCGGCGGACAGAACGTACTGATCACCAACCCGCGCGATTTCCCCGCATTCGTCGCCGAGATGAAGAAATATCCGTTTACGTTCATCACCGGTGTCAACACGCTGTACAACGCGCTGCTCAATACACCCGGTTTCTCGGACATCGATTTCGGCCCGCTCAAGGGCAGTTTCGCGGGTGGAATGGCGGCACAGGAAGCTGTCGCGAAACAGTGGAAAGAGGTCACCGGCAACGTTCTGACGCAGGGCTACGGACTGACCGAAACCTCTCCCGTTGCGACCTCCTGCCTGCTTGGCAGCGGCGAATACGACGGGTCCATCGGGGTACCGATGCCGAGTACCGACCTGGTCATTCGCGACGACGAAGGTAACGATCTTCCGGTCGGCGAAATTGGCGAGATCTGCATCAAGGGCCCCCAGGTGATGGAGGGCTACTGGAACCGTCCGGAGGAGACCGCAAAGGTCATAACCGAGGACGGCTGGCTGCGCACCGGTGACATGGGCCGCATGAATGAAAACGGGCTCACTTTTATCGAAGACCGCAAGAAGGACATGATTCTCGTCTCGGGATTCAATGTGTATCCGAACGAGATTGAGGAAGTCGCGGTAGCCCACGACGGCGTGCTGGAAGCCGCCGCGGTCGGTCTGCCAGACGAAAAATCCGGCGAGGTCGTCAAGTTGTTTGTCGTGCGCAAGGATCCGGCGCTCGACGAGGCAAAGCTAAAAGCCTACTTCAAGGAGAATCTGACCGGCTACAAGGTGCCGCGTGTCATCGAGTTCCGCGACGAACTGCCGAAATCAAATGTCGGCAAGATCCTGCGGCGGGAGTTACGCGACGAAGCGACCGGCTGAGCAACCCACGCCGCTCAGCCGGTGGCGTGATATTGCGGGCTCAGCTCATGCACCGCTGCGACCATAGCGGCGGCGTGCTCCGGCGGCACGTCCGGATGTATCCCGTGACCGAGGTTGAACACGTGGCCCTCGCCGTGACCATAGCTTGCGAGAACCCGGCCGACCTCGGCGCGAATCACCCCCGGCGAAGCGTATAGCACCGACGGATCGAGGTTGCCCTGCAACGCAACCCGGTCCTCGGTCCAGCTGCGCGCCAGCGCGAGATCGGTGGTCCAGTCCACACCCAGCGCGTCGCAGCCGGAATCGACCATCTCGCGCAGACGGATGCCCGCGTTCTTGGTAAACAGCACGACCGGAATGCGCCGCCCGTCCGCCTCGCGCTCGAGATTGTCGACAATACGGGTCATGTAAGCGAGCGAAAACTCACGATATGCGGCCGGCGCCAGCGCGCCGCCCCACGTATCGAAGACCATTACCGCCTGGGCACCCGCGGCGATCTGCGCATTCAGGTAATTCGTGGTCGCGGTGGTGAGCTTGTCGAGCAGGCTGTGCAGTAGTGCCGGCTCGTCGTAGAGCATCCGCTTGATGATGCCGAAGGTCTTGCTGCTGCCACCTTCCACCGCGTAGGTCGCCACGGTCCAGGGGCTGCCCGCAAATCCGATCAGGGGAACCTTTCCGGCGAGCTCGCGACGAATCAGGCGCACCGCATCCATTACATAGCCGAGCTCGTCCTCCGGATCCGGCAACGGCATCTGCTCGATGTCACGCGCATTACGCACCGGTCTCTCGAATCGCGGGCCCTCACCGGCCTCGAAATACAACCCGAGGCCCATCGCGTGCGGCACCGTCAGGATGTCAGAGAACAGGATCGCCGCGTCCAGCGGGAAACGCCGCAGCGGCTGCAACGTGACCTCGCAAGCAAGCTCCGGCGCGCCGCACAGGCTCATGAAATCTCCGGCCTTGCCGCGTACCTCGCGATATTCGGGCAGATAACGGCCGGCCTGGCGCATCATCCAGACCGGTGTCCGGTCGACCGGCTCACGCAGCAGTGCCCGCAGAAAACGATCGTTTTGCAATTGCTCAGTTGTCACTGTCGAATACTCCTGCGATCGATTTCTGGATGGCTTCGGCCGCCTCGCGCGGATTCTCTGCGTCACGGATCGGCCGGCCCACGACGATATAGTCGGCGCCGTTGGCAAACGCCTGCTCGACGTTGACGACTCTTTTCTGGTCGTCGGCGGGGCGATTGTCTACCGGGCGGATTCCCGGGGTCACGACCAGCAGGCGCGCATCGATGTGCTCACGCAGCCTAGGCGCTTCCAGCCCTGACGAAATCACGCCGGCGCATCCGGCTTCGAGAGCCCGCCGCGCCCGCGACAACACGAGTTCGCCGACGTCGCAGTCGAACCCGAGATCGTCGAGATCACCACGATCGAGGCTGGTCAGCACCGTCACGCCGAGAATCTGCACATCGTCGGCCGCCGCGGCTGCAGCTTCCATGATCGACTGGTTGCCGTGCACGGTTGCAAAGGTGACGCCACGTCCATTGAGACGGCTGACCGCGCGCCCGACCGTCGCCGGCACGTCGAAGAATTTCAGATCAACGAAAATCTTCTTGCCGCGCTCCACCAGCCAGTCGACGAGCTCGAAGTAGCCACCGGCCATCATCAGTTCCAGACCGAGTTTGTAGAACTGCACGCTGTCGCCCAGCCGCTCCGCGAGCTGCCGCGCCGCGTCCGCGTCCGGTACGTCCATTGCAAATATCAGGCGCTCGCGTGTCGCTATCGGCTTGTCTGACAACATCCCGGGTTCTCCCTGCAATTGCGTGCACAGTCGGCGCGGCATTCTAGACTATTTGCCGGCCCGACAGCAGGGATTCAGGGCGATTCCAGTGGATCGAACAGGCGCCGGTGTTCGCTGATCGCAAACCGGTCCGTCATTCCCGCGATGTAATCGGTAACGGCACGGACCGTGCCGGCAACGCCGGATTGCTCGCTGTAGCGTTCGCTCATTGCCGCGTGCTCGGGCGGCATCAGACGCGGATCCTCCATGTAGACAGCGAACAGTTCGGTCACCACGCGGCGCGCCTTGCGGGTCATGCGCAACACCCTGTGATGCCGATAGAGGCGGCCATGGAGATATTGCTTCAGCTCCGTATGCAGCCCCTGGATTCGCGCCGAAAAGCTCAGCATTGGCCGGCCGGCCGCGCGAATGCCGTCGATATCGGCAGCCTGCAACTCGGCGAGGTTTTCGCGCGTGGTCTGCAGCAGGTCGGTCACGACCGTGTCGATCATGCGCCGCACCGTTTCCGAGACCTGGCGCTTGCGCGGCGCAGCCGGATATCCGGCTGCTACTGCGCTGAACAATTCACCGAACAGGCCAACCTCGACCAATTCGTCTAGATCGAGTAAACCGGCACGCAGCCCGTCGTCGACGTCATGATGGTTGTAGGCTATCGCGTCGGCGACATTGGCGATCTGCGCTTCGAGTCCGGGCTGGCTGCGTTCGAGAAAACGTACTCCGAGCTCACCCAGGCCACGCGCGTTTTTGGCCGAGCAGTGTTTCAGAATGCCCTCGCGGGTCTCATAGGTCAGGTTGAGACCGGGAAAATCCGCATAACGCTGTTCCAGCTCGTCGACGACCCGCAGCGACTGAAGATTATGTTCGAACCCCCCGTATTCCCGGGTGCACTCGTTCAATGCATCCTGGCCCGCATGGCCGAACGGGGTATGACCCAGATCGTGCGCGAGACAGATTGCTTCGGCCAGCGTCTCATTGAGATGCAGCTCGCGCGCGATCGTACGCGCGATCTGGGCCACCTCGAGCGAGTGAGTCAGCCGGGTGCGATACATGTCGCCTTCATGGTTGACGAACACCTGGGTCTTGTAGACCAGGCGCCTGAACGCAGTCGAGTGCAGCACGCGGTCGCGATCGCGCTGGAATTCGCCCCGATATTCGTGACGGGGCTCGCTATGAGGACGGCCTCGCGACGTAGCATCGAGCGCGGCATACGGCGCGAGACCTGTATCCGCCAGGTTCATGCAGCCGCCTCGAGACTCTGGTGCAGAAAACGTTCGAGCTCGTCGCCGGCAAACTCGGACGTCAGCCTGGCACGGCCGATATCATCCAGCAACACCAGCCGCAGCTGCCCAGCCTGGACTTTTTTGTCGCGATGGAGCGCGGCAAAAAAGCGCTGGTATTGCAGCGGCGGCGGCCGGGTTGGCAGCCCGGCCGCCTCGAGCAGCGCTTCGATCCGCGGAACCGCGCTGGCCGGCAGGCTTCCCACCCGGACCGAAAATTGCGCCGCCATCATCATGCCGGCGGCGACGGCCTCGCCATGCAGCCAGCGCCCGTATCCATGGACGGCCTCGATGGCGTGGCCAAAAGTATGTCCGAGATTGAGCAATGCACGGATTCCCTGCTCGGTTTCGTCACGCGCAACAATGTCTGCCTTGATTTCGCAACTGCGGGTGATTGCCTGCTCGAGGGCTTCGGTTTCACGCCGCAACAGTGCCGGCAGCGCGAGCTCCAGCCAGGCGAAGAAATCGCGATCGAGAATCAACCCGTACTTGAATACCTCGGCAAGCCCGGCGCGGTATTCGCGCTCATCGAGCGTAACCAGGGCCGCGGTATCGGCAATCACACAGAGCGGTTGGTAGAACGCGCCAATGAGGTTCTTGCCGGCGCTGTGATTCACCGCGGTCTTGCCTCCCACCGACGAATCGACCTGGGCCAGCAAAGTCGTCGGCACCTGGACGAAACCGACACCACGCTGGTAACAGGCCGCCGCAAAACCCGCCATATCGCCAATCACTCCGCCGCCCAGCGCGAGCACGGTGCAGTCACGCCCGAACCCCGCTGCGACGAGTTCGTCGAGAATTGCCGAAACCGTATCGAGCGTCTTGTAACGCTCGCCGTCCGGCAATATCAACTCGCGTGTCGCATACCCCGACAGAGCCTCCCGCAACGTTGCCAGATACAACGGCGCGACGACATCGTTTGTGACTATCAACACATCGCGGCTCGGCAGTGCGGCGGCGATGAGTCCCGGGCGGCTCAGCAGTCCCGTGCCGATATGGATCGGGTAGCTTCTGGCGCCTAGATCAACGTTGATTATTGGCATCGCGGCAGGTCGTTGTGGCTAAGGATCGAAACTGCCAGCGCCAGGCTCGACCGAATCCTTGATGTTGCGATGGATTTCCTCCGCCACCTGGGTCACGCGCTGGCCATCCGTGTGCAGTACCAGATCGGCAACCTGACGATACAACGGATCGCGAACTTCCATCAGTTCCCCGAGTCGCGCCCGCGGATCTTCGGTGTTGAGTAACGGCCGGTTGCGCCCCGTGCGCGTGCGCTCGGCCTGTTGATCGACCGAAGCGAACAGGTAAACGACATAGCCGCGTCCCGCCAGTACAGTGCGGTTGGCGGAGTCGAGCACGGCGCCACCGCCGGTAGCAAGTACCACGTTGTGGCGCGTGGTCAGATCTTCGATCACCTTGCACTCTCTCTGGCGGAAGCCTTCTTCACCTTCCTTTTCGAAAATAAAGGAAATGTCGACCCCGGTCCGATCCTCGATCTCGCGATCGCTGTCGACGAACTCCCAACCAAGCCGCCGCGCGAGCTGTTTGCCCACGGCGGTCTTTCCCGCCCCCATTGGCCCAATCAGAAATACGTTTATTATCGACATGGCTCCAGCTATTCGCGTGTTGGTGTCCGGCGCCGTTCACTATACTGCTGCGACACCCGTGCGCCAAAACCGGGCAAAAAAAAAGCCAGCCGCGGGGCTGGCCTTTTTCGTACGTAGCGCGGTTACTCAGTAAAGACTGGCGCCGTCACGCAGGATCTTCGGTGTGATGAAGATCAGCAGCTCGGACTTGTCCGAACTACGCTGGGTGGTCTTGAACAGGTTGCCCACGACCGGGATATCGCCGAGGAACGGTGTCTTGAACTCGGTATCGCGACGCTCGGTCTCGAAAATACCGCCAAGCACAACCGTCTCACCGTCGTTCACGAGCACCTTGGTCGTGATCTCGCGCGTATCGATGGACGGCACCAGGCCACCCGTTGCGCTCGGCACGAACTCACCGACGTTATCCTTGTTGACGATCAGGTCCATGATGACCTTCTCGTCGGGCGTGATCTGCGGCGTGACCTGGAGACTCAGCACGGCCTCCTTGAACTGCGTGGTCGTGGCACCGCTCGAAGAAGCTTCCTGGTAAGGAATCTCGACACCGGCCTTGATTCTCGCCTCCTGCTGGTTGGCGGTAATCACGCGCGGCGTGGAGATGATCTCGGCGCGATCTTCCGACTGCGCGGCCGACAACTCGAGGTCGACCAGGTAGTCGTCGTCGAGGACCGCCAGCGCGATGGACCCGGCGCGGTTCACCACCGGCAGGTTCACGTTGTAGCGCTCGAAGCGAGAGTCACCGGTCGGGATTGTCACGGTACCGTCGTTGGTCGGATCGTTATCCGTGAACGAATCGAGATAACCCGAGACCATGGTGTCCGTGCCCGCCGAGGTACCGCTTGTGGTATACAGCCGGCCACCGCTCTCCTCGACACCGGTATAACCGAGCTGGACACCGAGTTCGCGCGAGAAGTCGTCATTGACGACGACGATGCGCGACTCGATCAGGACCTGCTTGACCGGAATATCAAGCGTCTTAACCAGGCGGCGGATATCGTCGATCCGGTCAGCCGTATCCTGGATCAGGAGCGTGTTGGTGCGCTCGTCGATCGCGACACTGCCGCGTTCGGACATCAGCGCGCCGCCTTCCCCGCCCTCGACCAGCGTCGCAAGCGTCGCGGCCTTGGCGTAGTTGACCTGGATGAACTCGGACCGCAGCGGCACCAGTTCCTCGATCTCCCGGCGCGCCTCGAGTGCCTGGCGCTCGCGCGTGGCAATCTCCGCGGCCGGCGCGACGATGATCACGTTGTCGCGCTGACGCATGTCGAGCCCCTTGGTCTGGAGGACGATGTCTAGCGCCTGATCCCATGGCACGTTCTGCAGTCGCAGCGTCACGTTGCCCTGTACGGTGTCGCTGACGACAATGTTCATGTCACTCATGTCAGCCAGCAACTGGAGCACCGCACGCACTTCGATGTCCTGGAAGTTCAGCGTCAGTCGCTCACCCATGTAATTGCGGCCTTCGCCGTACGCGCTGGGGGCATCCGTAACCACAACCGCTTCGCGGATCTCGATCGAGAAAACCTCGTCAGACTGGTAAGCCAGTTGTTCGAACGCGCCGTTGGCATTAATCACCAGGCGTGCATTATCGCCGGCACGCAGCGCATCGACGGTCACGACCGGCGTGGCGAAATCGGTGACGTCGAGCCGACGTACCAGTTCCTCCGGCAGACTCGCGCCGCGGAAATCGACGACGATCTGTTCGCCGACCTGGCGGAAATCGACCACCGTGTTCGGGTCGGTAAGGGTCACCTGGACCTGACCGGCACCATCTTCGGAGCGACGGAAATCGATATTGCTGATGCTGCGTCCACCTGCTACCGGCGGCGGCGGTTCGGACATCGCCGACTGCGACCAGTAACCGCGATCGGCTTCCGCCGCACCGGTACCGATGCGAACGAGAATGCTGTCGCCGTCAACGATCGTCTCGTATGCGACCAGCGAAGACAGGTTCAACACGACACGAGTCTTGCCTCCCGCCTCGGCCGCAACAACGCTGTTGAGTACGCCCACACCGACATCGGTGCGCCGCTGATCCAGCGACAATGCGGTGTCGGGCAAGTCTAGTGAAATCCGGGCCGGATTATCGATGGTAAAAGCCATCGGCTGTGGCGCCATGCCATCCATGCGAAGGCGTAATTGCACCTGCTGCCCCGGCAGTTGCTCGACTTCGATACCCTGCAAGGTTCTGCTCGGTTGCTGTGCCTGGACTGCCAGCGGCATCGCTAGCATTCCAGCGCAAAGAACCAGAAGCCTTACCCATTTGGAGGCCTCGCCTATCGGCTTGAAGTTGCGCGTCATTTTCACTTTCTCCCTAGAACCCTATTCGCTCAGCGCCAATCCCGCCGGGCGTTCTACGTAGCCCCCGACCCCATCGGGCACGATTTCAACCAATGCGATTTCACCATCGCTAATGTCTGTTACCCGGCCGTCGTTCTGACCAAGGTAGTTCCCCGGCAGAATCCGGTGGATCAAACCATCCGGGTCCTGTACCAGTCCGTAGAGGCTTCCCTCTCTCGCTATGCTGCCCACCATGCGCAGCGTGTCGAGCGGATACCGCTCGAGAAAATCCTTCGGCCGCTCAGCATCGGGACGCGGCCCTCCGCCAGGCTGATCGGCACCGGGCCGATAAGGTGTAAACGGCGGACGCTCAGTGTCCGCGGCATACGCGAAACTCGGCGGCGGCTCGATCTGCGGCAATGGCTCGATGCGGCCACCCGGACGCGCCTTTACCTCGTTCACATAGCTCTGCAGATCGCTCATATCTCCCGAGCAACCGGCCAGGGCCAGCATCAGGCAACAACCGGCAACGCCTCTGATTACGCTCTTCACTCGCATCAGCCCCCAGCCTCCTCGTCATCATCCAGATAGCGATAGGTCTTCGCGGTCAGATCCAGCACCAGTTCATCGGGCTGATCCTTATCTGGCTTAATTTCAATGTCATGCAACGTCACAATTCGCGGCAACTGGGCGATATCGCTGACAAACTGTCCGATCTCGTGATAACTGCCTATCAGGCGAATGCGGATCGGCAACTCGGCGTAAAAGTCCTTACGCATTTCGGGATTCGGCTGGAACAGCTTCTCATCGAGACTGGCGGCGAGACCCGTTTGCGAAATATCGACGAGTAGCGACGGTACCTCGGTCTTGCCTGGCAACTGCCGCAACATCGTGCCAAACGACTGCTCGATTTCCTGCAGCTGCGCCTTGTAGGCCTCGAAGTTTGCCGCCTTGCGTTGCTTCGCCTCGAAGCTGGCCCGCAATTCGACTTCCTGCGCCTTTGCCCTCTCGAGCAGCGGTGATTTGGACTTCCAGGCAAACTGGTAGAATCCGCCAGCGGCGACCAGCACAAAGATCAGGCCGATCACGATCGCGCGAAAAGCCAGTGGCCAGCGGCCGATATCGTTGATATCCAGATTGCGGAGTTGTTCGATAAAATTCATTACCCCTGGTCCTCCGTAATCGTCGATACCTGGCGTGCGGTAATCGAGAACTCGCTGACTCTCTGACCGGTCCGGTCAACAACCTCGATCTTCTCGAGGCGCGGATCGGTTAACCAATCCGAGGAATCGATATTGCGCATGTAGGCGGATACTCGCGTGTTCGACTCGGCTCCGCCCTTCAGCTCCAGGCGCTGACCCACCTGCTTGACCGACGTCAGAAAAACGCCGTCCGGCACTGTACGCACCAGTTGCTCGACGAGGTGTACGGATTCCGGGCGACTGCGCTGGAGCTGTTCAATGATCTCCATGCGATTGAGCAGGCGTTCTTTCTTGGCCTCCAGATCGAGGATTTCCTTGATCTGCGCATCGAGCGCCGTGATTTCGCCGCGCAGTAGCTGGTTACGCGAATTCTGGTATTCGATCCGGATGTTGTAGACGTAGTTCGAAAACATCACTACCAGGACGCCAAACACGATCGCGATGCCCGTGGCGACGGCGAAATTCTTTTGCCGTTCCTTACGCAGTTCCTCGCGCCAGGGCAATAGGTTGATTCTTGGCATATCAGTCGAAGCTCCTCAGTGCGAGACCGAAAGCGGTGAGCAATGCCGTCGCATCGCGCTTGACTCCCTGGGCCTTGGCTTTGGACGAGATCTTCATCTGGCCGAGCGGATCGCCGACCAGCGTCGGGATTCCAACACGACTGGCGATCAGGTCGGACACACCCGGGATATTCGCGCAACCGCCGCAAACGATGATCTGCTCGGGCTGCTCGCGTCCGCCACCCGAGGCGAGGAAGAACTGCAACGAACGGCTGACCTGCTGACACATATCGTCCATAAAGGGATCGAGCACTTCGGGTTCGTAGTTGCTCGGCAGACCGCCTTCCTTTTTGGCCCTGCCGGCGTCCTCCATCGACAGCCCGTAGGTGCGCATGATTTCTTCGGTCAGCTGCTGACCGCCGAAGGCAAAGTCACGGGTATAGGTGACCTTGAGGTCGCGCAACACACTGAACGTGGTGCTGCTGGCTCCGAAGTCCACAACCGCGACGTTGTGCTCGATGCCACCGTCGGGCATCTGGTGAGTCAGCAACAGGCACGCGTTTTCCAGTGCGAACGATTCGACATCCACCACTTTCGCGGCCAGCCCGGCAGCCTCGACGGCCGCCTGACGCTGCTCGACATTCTCGGTGCGACTGGCCACCAGCAGTACATCGCGGGTGTCCGGGTCCTTGACCGAGGGTCCGATTACCTCGAAATCGTAGCTGACCTCTTCCATGGGAAACGGTATGTACTGGTCGGCCTGGAGTTCGACCTGACCTTCGAGTTCCGATTCGGAAAGGCTGGACGGGAGCTGGATTACCTTTGTGATGGCAGCGTCCACGCTGATGGCGACCGCTGCCTCGCGGCTTTTCGCACCGGAGCGCTTGACTGCCCGGCGGACCGCTTCACCAACGGCTTCAGCATCGACGATTGCCTTCTCGTTCACCGAGTTGGGCGGAGTCGGTTCAGCTGAATACGACTCGACACGGAACTGACCACCACTCTGGGCAAGCTCTACAAGCTTTACCGAGGAAGTTGTGATGTCGAGGCCTAAGAGCGACTTCTGTTTAGCGCCGATTAACACATTTTTTCCTTTAATGGCGACGGTTTAACGCGACAAGATAGATCACGGCTTTAACTGATGTAAATAACTAATTACCAGTAAAAGCAACTATTTGTATGTGACTATCCTCACATTATGACAAGGGATGTCGTTATCAAAGGGGTATTCGCGTTGTCGAGGCGCGAATACCCGTCAATACCTCTCGGCATCTGTATCTGATAACTTACCCATCGGCAGCGGAGACTTGCGCGCCGGATTTGCGGGATTTCGGAGGAAAATGAGGGTGACAGCGACCTGCGGTTCCGGATGCGATCCGGATTCTCCGTTGGCGACCGGCAACCCCGCTGTCCTAGGATGATCCCGTAGACCGGTGGTTTTGCGTCCCCAGCTTTCGTTGGGTTTGCCCTTGAGCCTGCGGTCGATGATGCATAATCGCTCCGGGCGAGGCAAGGACGTGATCACAGTTTTTAGATGAAACTCTTTATCAAACTTCCATACTTGCTACTGGCCGCGGTTTTGACGCTTGCGGCAGTACTGTCACTGGCGGTGCTGGCGGCCTATTTCTATATTGCGCCGGCACTTCCCGACGTCGAGACGCTGCGCGAGGTCAAACTGCAGGTACCGCTGCGGATTTACACCCGCGACGGACGCCTGATGGCAGAGTTCGGCGAACAGCGACGGCTGCCGGTTCGCTACGAACAACTGCCGCAGCAGGCAGTCGATGCATTCCTCGCAGCCGAGGATGATCGCTTCTTCGAACATCCCGGCGTCGACTACCAGGGACTGACCCGGGCGGTGATTTCGCTGGCAATGACCGGAGAACGTCGCCAGGGCGGCGGCACGATCACGATGCAGCTTGCGCGGAATTTTTTCCTGACCCGCGAGAAAACCTATGTGCGCAAGATCAAGGAGATTTTTCTTGCGCTTCGAATCGAGACCGAGCTGAGCAAACAGGAAATTCTGACTCTCTATCTGAACAAGATATTCCTCGGTCAGCGTGCTTACGGCATCGCGGCAGCGGGAGAGGTCTACTACGGCAAGGATCTGGACCGGCTCTCGTTGGCGGAGATTGCAACGATTGCGGGCCTGCCAAAAGCGCCTTCGCGCGACAATCCGATCACCAGCCCGCAGCGAGCCCGCGAGCGCCGGGCCTACGTACTGCGGCGCATGCAGGAACTGGGCAAGATCACGCCGGCACAATACGAAGAGGCAATGGCGGCCGCGGCACCGGCCGCGCTGCATGGTCCCACGGTCGATTCGGTCGCGCCATACGTCGCGGAGCAGGTCAGGGTCGAAATGCTCAATCGTTACGGCCGCGACGCCTACAACGACGGTTACGAGGTCACTACGACTCTCGACAGCCGTCTGCAAAGCGCCGCGGTGCGCGCCCTGCGCCAGGCGCTGCTCGAATACGACCGCCGTCATGGTTTCCGCGGGCCGGTGGCGCGTGCGCCAGAGGTAGTCGCAGAGGGCAGGATTGCCTGGCTCGGATTGCTGGAAACCTTCAGTCAGCCGGCCGACCTTCATCTCGGGCTGGTCACCGGGGTCGGCGAAAAGAATGCCGAACTGACGCTGCGCGACGGGCGCGACGTCAAAGTCGACTGGTCCGGACTCGCCTGGGCCCGGGCTTTCGTCGATCAGAACACGCGCGGGCCGGAACCGAAGAGTGCCGCTGAAATCCTGGTACCGGGCGATGTGGTCTACCTGATTCGCGTGGCCAGCGGCAAGTGGGAGCTCGCACAACTGCCCGAGGCGCAGGGCGCGATGATCGCGATGGACCCGCGCGACGGTGCCATCGTTTCGCTGACCGGCGGGTTCGACTACTACACCAGTAAATACAATCGAGCTGTCCAGGCGCGGCGCCAGCCCGGCTCGTCGTTCAAACCGTTCATCTATTCGGCGGCACTGGAACGCGGCTTCACGGCCGCGAGCCTGATCAACGATGCCCCGGTGGTGTTCCAGGATGCGGCCCTCGAGGGAACCTGGCGGCCCGAGAACTACAGCGGTCGGTTTTACGGTCCGACCCGGCTGCGCGAAGCGCTGATCCGCTCCAGGAACATGGTATCGATCCGCCTGCTGCGCGAGATTGGTGTCGGTTTTGCACTCGACTATGTGCAGCGTTTCGGTTTTCCGCCGGGCGATCTACCGCGCAACCTGTCGCTGGCGCTCGGAAGCGCAACGGTAACGCCGCTGCAGATCGCCCAGGGTTATACGGTGTTCGCCAATGGCGGCTACCGGACCGAACCGTATTTTATCGATCGCATTCGCTCTGCCAACGGCGAGATACTGTTCGAGGCCGACCCGGCGATCGTCTGCGAGGCGTGCGAACAGACCACCGAGACCGGCGCAAACGGCCGCGGACAACAAGGCAGCTCCAGCCTGTTCAGCCTCGATGGCGGCGCGTCGGAGGCGGCGGACACCAATCCGTCGACTGTCGACCCGGTACTGCTGCGGGACACCGGGTTCGAAACTGCACTCGCAGATCCGCGGCTAGACGGCGACAACCCCATGCTACGCGTGGCGTCGCGGGCGATTCCGGCGCAGAACGCATACCTGATTACCGACCTGATGCGCGACGTGGTTCGCCGTGGAACCGGGGTGCGCGCCTACCGTGAGCTGAAACGCGGCGATATGGCGGGCAAAACCGGCACGACCAATGATCGCCGCGATGCGTGGTTCAGCGGTTTCACTCCCGATATCGTGGCCACCGCGTGGGTAGGCTTCGACAAGGAACGGTCGCTCGGCCGGCGCGAGGAAGGCGGGCGCACCGCCTTGCCGATGTGGATCTATTTCATGCGTGAGGCCACGGCCGGACTTCCGGAGGCCAGTCGCGTCCCGCCGGGCGGGCTGGTAACCGTCCGTATTTCACCCGAGACCGGGTTACTGGCATCGGCGGGCGATCGCGGCGCCGTGTTCGAGACCTTCCGCGTCGAGCGCGTTCCGACCGAAGCCGACAGTGGCGAAACCGCCCGTATTCCCGAACCCGGGGACGAAGAAGAAGAGCCCTTGTTCTGAACCATCCGCACAGGTTTAATCGAGCCCATGGCGAAGAAACTGAACGGCCGCAGCGAACAGCTGCGCAGCCTGGTCGCAGAAGAAGCAGCGCGCATCATGGCCGAGGAATGGCTGTCCGATTTCGGTCAGGCCAAACGCAAGGCCGCACATCGGCTCGGGGTTACCGATCGCGCCGCATTACCGAGCAATCGCGAAATCGAGCTGGCGGTCATCGACCGGCAGCGCCTGTTTGGCCAGGACAGCCGTGACGACCAGCTTCGCCGCCAGCGCGAACTTGCCAAACAGGCGATGACCCTGCTGGCCGAGTTCGAACCGCGCCTGGTAGGCGCCGTGCTGAAAGGTACCGCGACCGAATACAGCGATATCAACCTGCACCTGTTCGCCGACGCGACCGAGGACGTCGCGCTTAAACTGATGGCGCAGGGCATACCGTACGAGTCTGAGGAAAAACGGGTGCGATACAGCGACGACCGCATCGAGTACCGGCCGGTGTTTCGCTTCGAGGCAGCGGGGGCGCAGGTGGTCGCCACCGTGTTTCCGTTTATCGGCATGCGCCAGCCGCCGCAAAGCCCGGTAGACGGTCGGCCGATGCGGCGCGCGCGCCTGGCCGACGTCGAAGCGCTGCTTTCGGCCGAGAGTGCGGTTGGGGAAAGCGTCTAGACGCGCTGGTCCACCGCAACGTAATCGCGTTCGGTCGGACCCGTATAAAGCTGTCGCGGCCGGCCGATGCGCCCACCCGGGTCGGCAATCATCTCCTGCCAGTGCGCCACCCAGCCCACGGTCCGTGCGATTGCGAACATCACAGTGAACATCGATTTCGGGATTCCCAGCGCCTCGTAGATGATACCGGAGTAGAAGTCGACGTTCGGATAGAGCTTTTTCTCGACGAAGTAATCGTCGTTCAGCGCCATTTCCTCGAGCTTGAGTGCCAGCTCGAACAGCGGATTATCGTTGTCGCCGATCCGCTCCAGCACCTTGTGACACATCTTGCGGATGATCGTCGCGCGCGGGTCGTAATTCTTATAGACACGGTGACCAAAACCCATCAGCCGGAACGGATCGTCCTTGTCTTTCGCCTTCTTGATGAAGCGCGGGATGTCGGCGGTCGTGCCTATCGTCTCGAGCATCCTCAGCACTGCCTCGTTCGCCCCGCCATGCGCCGGACCCCATAGCGCCGAGACGCCTGCCGCAATGGCGGCGTAGGGGTTGGCACCGGAACTGCCGGCGAGGCGCACCGTAGACGTGCTGCAGTTCTGCTCGTGATCGGCATGCAGGATAAACAACAGGTCGAGCGCCTCGGCGGCGATCGGGTCGATCTCGTAGTCGTCACAGGGCACGGCAAAGAACATGTTCAGCAGATTGCCGCAATAGTCGAGATCGTTGCGCGGGTAGATGAACGGCTGACCGATCGAGTGCTTGTAGGCGGCCGCCGCCACCGTCGGGATTTTCGCGATGATGCGATGGGCGAAGATCTCACGGTGTTCCGGGTTCGAGATGTCGGTCGAGTCGTGATAGAAGGCGGACATCGAACCCACCACGCCCGACACCATGGCCATCGGGTGGGCGTCGTAATGAAATCCATTGAAGAATCGCAGCAGCGTCTCGTTGATCATCGTGTGATGCATGATCGAATGAGTAAAGGCATCCAGCTGGATACGCGTCGGCAGTTCGCCATACAGCAACAATGCGGCTACTTCGAGAAAGTTTGAATGCTCGGCGAGCTGACCAACCGGATAGCCCCGGTACATCAGCACGCCCTTCTCGCCGTCGATAAAGGTGATCTTGCTCTCGCAGCTCGCCGTGGCGACAAATCCGGGATCAAAAGTGAAAGCCCCTTCCTTGGCGTAAAGACCGCTGATATCAATGACATCGGGCCCAATCGAGCCCTCGTGGGCGTCAAGAGTCAGGATGTCGTTGGTCTGCAGATTCTTTAGTTCGTAGCGCTTGATAGTCATTCTGCTTGCTTCCTGGTCGCTTCTGGCTAAACGATCGCCTTTTTGTTCGCGATCTCGAGGCATGTCCTTAACGCCATGCCGGGCGCCGCCGCCTGCCGGACGAAAACGGCCGGCCGCTCGCCTGTGGTCGCACCGTAACTATTTTTCGGCGTGCCTGCGGCCTTGAGCGGCAGCCTGGGGAGTATAACAAGGGTCGGGCCGCTACCGCAGCCGCAACGATTGCACAAAAAAAGGGCGCCAGCGGCGCCCTTCTTCAATATCTCTGTCCGAAACGTCTACCGTCCGCCGAGGTTTCCGTATTTCTTGCGGAACCGATCGACGCGGCCGCCGGAGTCGAGAATTTTCTGCTTGCCAGTGTAGAACGGGTGGCAATTCGAGCACACCTCGACATGCAGCTCCTCGCCAAGCGTCGAGCGCGTCGTAAATGCGTTGCCGCAACTGCAGACAACCTTCATTTCGGTGTAATCGGGATGAATGTTCGCTTTCATGATAAAACTCTCTGCGGCGTGCGGTCGTTAACGCCGGAAATCGGAAAAGGCGCGCGATTCTACCCGTGCTTGGGGCCACAGGCAAGCGCCGGAACGAGCGGCACAGTATACATGCCGACCGCCGCCAGCCCATACAAAGCTTAAGACATTACTTTAAGTTTAATCGCCTACTACGAGTGATCCAAAAAGGTTTACCCGTTATCCACAAATCCTGTGGATAACTCTGTGGACGACACCCGTAAACCGCATCGCTCCCCCGGAAAAACAAGCACCGTGCAAGGGTTGGGGATTTTTTCGCCACCGGCGCTTAATATCAATTAAATCAGAAGGTTGTGTTTATTCAGATCTGGCTGGCATCGGCCCGATGGGCGCGAGCGGCGATTTCCGGGGCGATTGTTCGCCGCTGTGTATAAGGGGAACCCCTAGATGGGCCAATTCACGGGATTATCCCGGCTCGCCGACTGGCCTGAGCTGACCGGTGCGGGGCCGGGCGAGAGAACACGATCGTGTCCAGGCGCAGGCTTAGCGAGCGCCCCTCGACGTTCTCGGCTTCCAGGTACTCGACGCCCCGCGAGGTTTTCAAATCGCGCGGTACGACGACCTCGAGATGCACAATTCCCGTGTCGTCACGCCAGCGCAGCATAAGGGCCTGGCGCCGCAGGATCGCGAGTTCGTAACGGCAATAAGTCGCACAATCGACCGGGTGGTAATCATCCATATGGCCACAGCATACCGGCAATACCATCGGCAGCGGGTGCCGTCAGGGCAGAAACATCGCCTGGAGATCGTTGAGAAAGCGATTGCCCAGCGCGGTCGGCGCCAGGCTCCCGGCATCATCGGTTGCGATCAAGCCGCGTTCGGCGGCCCGCTCCAGAGGCGTCTCGAGCACCGCCGCCGGCAGCCCGGTGGCGCGCTCGAAGTCGTCAAAGTCGAACCCTTCGCGCAGGCGCAGAGCATTCAGCATGTACTCGAACACCAGGTCCGCGGCAGCAACTACCCGTTCGCCACGTCCAATCCGGCCGCTTTCTGCCTGCGCCATGTACAGTCGCGGCGAGCGGGTTTTCTCGCTGCGTGTCACCTGCCCGGTCGTGTTGTCCGTCAGCTTGCCGTGGGCCCCGGCACCGACCCCGAGGTAGTCGCCAAAGCGCCAGTAGTTCACATTGTGGCGGCAGCGCCGTCCCGGGCGGGCAAACGCCGATACTTCATAGCACTCGAACCCCGCATCGTCGAGCAGGCGGTGACCGCCGTCCTGGATCTCCCAGATCGCCTCTTCGGCTGGCAGCGGCGGCGGGTGGCTCGCAAAATGGGTACCTGGCTCAAGTGTAAGGTTGTAGTACGAGATGTGTTCCGGGGCCAGCGCCAGCGCCGAGCTCAGATCCGCGACGGCACCGCGCTGGTCCTGATGAGGCAAGCCGAACATCAGATCGATGTTGATATTGCCGATGCCGGCAGCGCGCGCCATTGCAACGGCATCGGCAATTTCGCCGGGGCCGTGAATTCGCCCGAGCGCGCTCAGCATCGCGGCATTGAAACTCTGCGCCCCGATCGAGAGCCGGTTAACGCCGGCCGCGGCGTACGCGGCAAACCGGCCCGCATCGCTGGCACCGGGATTGGCCTCCAGCGTGATTTCGGCGTCTTCGGCAAGGTCGAGCACAGCGCGCACCGCATCGAGAATCCGCGCTATCTCCTCGCCCGGAAACAAGCTCGGCGTCCCGCCGCCAAAAAAGACCGTGGAGACGGGCCGCGCGCCGGCCAGCGCCGCCTCAGCTCGCAAGTCGGCGATCAGGGCATCGGTGTAGGCGCGCGCGGGCAGATCATCCTTGACCTGGTGCGAGTTAAAGTCGCAATAGGGGCACTTGCGAACGCACCACGGCAGATGGACGTACAACCCGAGCGGCAATGTAGCGCCGGGGCCGGCCGGTGCCATCGGCGCTGCCATCACCGCACCTGCAATGCCGTCGTCATCCGCCGCACAGCGGCCGCCTCAGGCGGCCGGCCAGGCGGCGGGCAAACGCCGTACCAGCTCGCGGACCGCCTGGCCGCGGTGGCTCAGGCGGTTCTTCTCCGCCGCGCTGAGTTCGGCCGAGGTTCTGCCGTCTGCGGTAATGAATACCGGATCGTACCCAAACCCGCCGCCGCCGCGCGGGCTCATCGCGATTCGTCCCTGCCAGCTTCCTTCGCAGATCAGCGGGACCGGGTCGGACGGGAAGCGCAGCAACGCCATCGCACAGACAAACCGCGCGCCGCGGTGCGGCTCCGGCACTCCGTCGAGTTTCTCGAGCAACAGCGCGACGTTATCGGCGTCGCTGGCATCCTCGCCGGCAAACCGGGCCGAGTGAATGCCCGGCCGGCCTTCGAGCGCATCCACCACGAGCCCGGAATCGTCGGCGACCGCCGGCAATCCCGACTGTTCGGCGGCATGACGCGCTTTCAGCAACGCATTCTCGATAAACGTGAGACCGGTCTCTTCGACCGACTCCACGTTGAATTCCGCTTGTGACAACACCGCGCAATCCTGCTCCGCGAGCAATTCCCGCAATTCTTTCAACTTGCCCCGGTTGGCGGTGGCCAGCACCAGCCGGCGCGCGGGGACAGTGATGCTCATTGCGCGAGCGCGGCGGTCTGCGCCGCCATCAACTGGCTGATCCCGTCCTGGGCGAGCCCCAGCATCTGGTCGAGTTCGTCGCGGCGGAACGCATGCCCCTCGGCCGTGCCCTGCACCTCGATAAACGCACCGGACTCGTTCATCACGACATTCATGTCGGTCTCGGCCGCGGAATCTTCGGCGTAGTCGAGATCGAGCACCGGAACGCCGCGATAGATCCCCACCGACACCGCGGCGAGCTGCCCGTACAACGGGTTCTTTTTCAGCTTGCCTGAGGCGACCAGCTTGCCCAGCGCATCGGCGAGCGCAATATAGGCGCCGGTAATCGAGGCCGTTCGGGTACCGCCGTCGACCTGCAACACGTCGCAGTCGATGGTAATGCTGCGCTCGCCCAGCGCACGCAGGTCCATCACCGCACGCAGCGAGCGCCCGATCAGGCGCTGAATCTCGAGCGTGCGGCCGCCCTGTTTGCCGCGCGCGGCCTCGCGCCCGGAACGGTCGTGGGTTGCCCGCGGCAACATGCCGTACTCGGCCGTGACCCAGCCCTCGCCGCGGCCGCGCAGCCAGCCGGGCACGCGCTCCTCGACCGAGGCTGTGCACAGCACATGGGTATCGCCGCAACGGGTCAGTACCGAGCCCTCTGCGTGTTTGGTGAAATGGCGCAAGAATTCGATCTCGCGCAGCTGGTCCGGCGTACGACCACTGGGGCGCATGAGTAACCTCGGCTTCAAAAATTGGTGACTGGGTGACGACCAAGCGCCGCCGGCGATCCTATCCGCGCCAGCGCAATGCCGCGATGGTCGTATTATCGCTGTAGGGTCCGTTGGCATCCACCGCGCGTTGCGCGAGGGCTTCGAGTCCCTGTTCGAGTTCGCCGTCGGCCAGGCCGCCGAGGGCGCCGATGTCATCCTCGCTAACGCCCGACCACAACCCGTCCGAGCAGGCCATCAGGAGATCGCCGGGCTCGAGCCGATGGCGCGCGCTGATTGTCATTTCCGGCAACACCGCATCGCCGCCGAGACAGCACTCGACGTAGTTGCGCATCGGGTGGGTGTGGACCTCTTCCTCCGAGATCAGGCCCTCGCGCAGCAGCAATTCGACATGGCTGTGATCGCGGGTGCGGGCGGCAATCTTGTTGTTGCGAATCAGATAAATTCGGCTGTCGCCGACGTGACCCCAGAACGCGTTGCCATCCTGTACCAGGCAAATCGTGCAGGTCGCGCGCGGGCGCGCCTCCAAAGACTGCGCCCTGCCAATCTGGACCAGGCGGTCGTGAGCCCGGCCGATGGAACGGTGGAGAAAACCGGGGGCATCGAACAGCGGAATAGACTCGGCGCCGAACCGCTCGCCAACCAGGTCGAGCGTGGTTTGCGCCGCCAGCGCGCCATCGCTGTGGCCACCCATGCCGTCGATGACCAGCATCAACGTCGCCCCGTCGTTGTCGACAATGCCGCAACGATCCTGATTTTCCTCGCGGTGGCCCAGCAGGCTGACCTCGGCGCGCTCCATTTCCAACCCGTGTTCTCCCCTGTCGCTTGCGCTAAACTGGCGCCCGACACACCATCCGGCACCGGCCAGGCGCAGAGTATACGCGCTGTTCCGGCAACGTCCGCATCCGCGCCCTCGGCGCGCAACCATCGCAGGTATCCGAATGACATGCAGTATGACCGGCTTCGCCCGTGTCGAAGCGCAACTCGAACAGGGAGACCTGGTCTGGGAACTGCGTGCCGTCAATCATCGTTTTCTCGATGCTCAGTTCAAAATGCCCGAAGACTTTCGCCGCCTCGAACCGGAACTGCGCAAGCGGCTCGGCAAGAAGCTGTCGCGTGGAAAGGTAGATTGCGGACTTCGCTTTCGCGCCGCTGTGACCACGGCCACGGAATCGGGAATCCGCAGCGAGACTCTGCACCGGTTGCTCGAACTGCTTCGCACGGTGCGCAAGCTTCATCCGGACGCGACGCATCCCGATGCGCTCGACATCCTGCGCTGGCCGGGGCTGCTGGAAGAGCCGGAACGCGACATCACCGAGCTGCTGGCCGCGGCAACCGATCTGTTCGAACAGGCGCTCACCCAGATGCAAACAATGCGGGAATCCGAAGGCGCGCGGATGCACGCGGTGATCCTCGATCGCTGTGACAGCATCGACGAGGCCGTCGCCGCGATGCGGCAACGGGCGCCAGACGTGAAGCAGACAATCCGCCAGCGCCTCGACGACCGCATCGCCCAGATCTGCGCCGAGCTCGATCCGCAACGGCTGGAGCAGGAAGTTGCGATCCTCGCCCAGAAATCCGATATCGACGAGGAACTCGACCGCCTCGACAGTCACGTAAAGGAAGTGCGTGACACGCTGGCAAAAAGCAAACCGGTGGGGCGGCGCCTGGATTTCCTGATGCAGGAACTGAACCGCGAGGCGAACACGATCGGATCCAAGTCACCCGACACGGAAACCACCCGCATCGCCGTGGACATCAAAGTGGCGATCGAGCAGATGCGCGAGCAGGTGCAGAATATCGAGTAGAGCCGGGCGTACCGCCACAACATCGTCTCCGATCAACACAACGTGGCAGCGGAAAACCGCCGAGTCTACTTTCTATGCCCGGGTACGAGTTCCCGCACGGTTCACGACACCGGCGCTGCGGACTGGTAATCACCAAACGGTGGCGAAAACAGGACCGGTATCGTGTTCCTCGGCCATACCTCGCGTAGCGCTTACCCCGGGGTCATCTCGAAGAAACAGAGCTTGTTGCCATCCGGATCGAAAACGTAGGCGCCATAGAAGACTCCCGGGATGCGTTCACCAGGCGCTCCGTCATCCGTCGCGCCGAGCTCGAGCGCCTTCGCGTAGAGCTTGTCGACGCCGGCCTTGTCACCACCGGGAATGGCCACCATGTTGCCGTTGCCAGGCTGGTGGGGCTCCTCGTTGTACGGGATGCAGATAGCAAGCATCGCGGCGTCCATCGAGGTGCCGTAGAACTTGATGCGATCCATGCCAAATAGCTGGGACGCACCTACCTCCCCAAGCAATGCGTCGTAAAACGCGACTGCGCGATCCATGTCCTTGGTACCGATGGTTGCATATCCGAGCATGCGGAAACTCCTATTGATGTTGTATTGACCGGGAGCATACCCCGGTGCGGGCGCCGCTACGATACATCGCCTGAAAGCACAGGCGTTGCAGACCGGCGGCAAAAGGCCCCGGATCCATTCAGGGCCCGACGTTGAAAAGGTCCCGCGACGTTGAAAAGGTCCCGCGACGTTGAAAAGGTCCCGGGTCTATTTTCCCGGTCTATTTTCCCGTAAAAAGGTCCCGGGTCTATTTTCCTGGGCGAAAAAATAAACCCGGGACGTTTCTTAGGGACGAAAAAATAAACCCGGGACGTTTCTTAGGGACGGGACGTTTCTTAGGGACGTTTCTTGACGGGTTGGTCGTTATCTCTGTTCGAAGATCTCATTGACAAGCCTTCCCTGCCGGCACGAGAGCTGCCCCGAAGCATCGGGATAATAGACCTTGTACACCGTGGTTCCCGCCAGGGCATTCCTGGAGGCCAGCGCAGTTCTCACGCCACTGCCGGTCAACTCCTTCGCGACAACCCGCGCGGCAGCGTCACATGCGCTGTAACTTTCGAATGTCTCGTCCAGCACAATGCGCCCGCCCGCGGGACTGCGCTGGCCCGCCTGCGACTGCCCGGATTGCGTACCTTGATTCCGGTCTTCCGTCTTCGGCAACGCATAAATCAGCGCGCCGAACACAAGGACTGGAATGATCAGGAAGCGGAGTCGGGAATATTGCATGCATTGAACCCGGCTGGCCAGGCACGCGATCGTGCCGGTCACATCTCATTGATATCGACAACCCTGAGCCAGGGCATTTCGAATACCTTACCAGTCTAACGTGTTGCTGCGTAATGCTGCTGAACTCAGCACTGTCTTATTACGGCCGGCCGCGAGTAAAGCGAAACCGTTTCCGGAGCAGTTATCCACGTTCGGTCATTGTTGCATTCATGGTTCAAGTCACCGCCGCTTCAGACTAGTATTGCTCAAGCGCCAAAATGACCCGGGACCTTTTGCGCACGCGATCGTAGCAATCGCAGGAAGACTTCTCTCATTGGATATCTCAGGTTCGAGAGAGCCATGATCGCTACCAGCGTCGCACCAAGCCGATTGACCCGACTGCTGCAACGGATGAGAGCATGAGTGCAAAGGTGAGCGTTTTGGTAGCGTTTGCATGCCTGTTGGTGAGTGGCTGTGCCACCACCATGAGCGCAACCACGGACTTTGACAGCTCCGTCGATTTTTCGAAGTTTCGGACGTTTTCCTGGATCGATCCGCACCCGTTGATCCGTTCGGCCACCCAAAGGCCGCTGAGTCCGCTGGTCGAGCGCCGCCTGATGAGCAACACGAGAAACCTACTCACCTCGAAGGGCTTCCGTTTTGAGAACAACCCGGCCGAAGCCGACCTCGTTGTCGCTTTCACCATCGGCTCACGCGATGGAATTCTAATCGAGACCTTGCCGACGCGGAGCTTCAATACGGCTTCCCGGCGGCAAAGACCCAGTGGCTGGAGAGGCTACTGGTCCGGCAACACGGTAACCACCCGACAGTACACCGAGGGTCAGCTGGCGGTGGACTTATTCGACGTTGCAGAGGCGCGGCCCGTCTGGCACGGCACCACCGGTCGGCGGATCAGCCGCTCCGAGCGCGAAGCGCCCGACGAGCTTGTTCGCGAGGCCCTGGAGGCAATACTCAAAGAGTTTCCGCCAGGCTAACCCGGCCTTCGGTGGCCCGCGCACCCGACCGGTGTCAGTGGGCGACGAGATACAGGCACTAAAGACTCTATGCCCGAGAAATTCGAGAAACTGGCTTTCCCCGTTGTGCTCGACGGTGGGTTGTCCAACCTGCTCGAGGCGCGCGGTTGTGATCTTAAGCAGAAACTCTGGTGCGCCGAGATGCTGCGGTCGAATCCTGAAGCCATCGTCGAGGCGCACCTGGCGTATCTGCGCGCCGGTGCCGAAATCATTACCACCGCAAGCTACCAGGCGAGTATCCCGGGATTCGTCGAGGCCGGACTGTCCGCGGTGGAGGGGGAGGCGCTGTTGCTGCGATCTGTCGAGCTTGCCGACCGGGCGCGTGAGATTTTTCGTGAGGAACGAAATAGCGATGGCTGCAAAGCGCTGGTCGCGGCGAGTATTGGCCCATACGGTGCATACCTCGCCGACGGCTCCGAGTACACGGGCAACTACTCGGCGACCGATGCCGAACTGCGCGAGTTCCACTGCGCGAGGCTGCGGTGCCTGGCGCAGTGCGGGGCCGACCTGCTGGCCATCGAGACCCAGCCCTGTCTGCGCGAGATCGCGATACTCGCCGATCTTCTGGCAGACATCGAAATGCCGGCATGGGTATCGTTCTGCTGCCGCGACGCGAATCATCTCCACGACGGCTCATTCCTCCACGAGGCGATCGCCGCGGTCAAGGACGTGAAAAGCGTTTTTGCGATCGGCGCCAATTGCACCGCGCCGTCGCACATCAGTGAAATTATCCGGCTCGTGAAACAAGAAGCGCCCGGCAATCGGGTGATCGTCTATCCCAACTCGGGCGAGGTATATCACGCTTCAACCGGCACCTGGCTCGGACTATCCGAGCCATCCGGCTTCCGGTCCATGGCCGCGGACTGGATCGCCGAGGGCGCAGACATCATTGGCGGATGTTGTCGCATCGGCCCGGCCCACATCGCAACGCTGCGCGAGCAGGTCGCCACCGCGCGCCGATCGTGAACGATGGAAGCGATGAATGAAGAGGGAAGGACAAGCTGCCGCGATTGTTGTGGGATCCGGCAAACACCCGGGCCGGAAAAGACTCCGGATTTATTTTTCCCAGTTCACGTTGCCGTGGCCGTAAAGGAGTAGATGAGCAACCACATTCACCGTGACCGACGGCTCCGGAAACTCGACACCGGATTCGGCCATGGGCAAAAAGCACCGCGCCTGTTCGGACCGAACGGCTTGCGCCAACGCGACCACGATCCCGGGGAACGCAGATCAGGAAAATGGCAACAGGGCCGGTGTCCCTGAATTGCCAATGTTACCCGGCTACCTGCGCTGCGTTTTTACGTTGGCGGCCTCCCACGCTCTGACCTTGCGCCGCGCCTCATCGAACAGGCGCTCGTAATTGCCCTTGCGAACCAGCTCGCTGGCTTCGGGAGTCAGTGCATCCCACAGCGGTTGGTACTCATCGAAAACCGCGTAGTACATTTCCGCGCTGGAGGGCGCCACGACGTCCGTGCCGAACAGGAAACGTTGCGGGAAACGATTAATCAGCTTTGCGCTCTCGGAGACCGACTTGTCGGTGGCCACGATGTACTTGGCAACTTCGTCCCACGAGATATCGAAATAGACATGATTCAGGCTCGCATCATTCAGCGCGGCCTCGACCAGTCCGAGATGATCGAGGCTACGCTCCGTGGCCGGCGCGGATGCGGCAGATTGAACCGGGTTAATCACCCTGCCGAGACCAACGTGGGCCCAGATGATCGTCGTAGCCGGATGGCGCCGCAGCAACGCGTTCATTTGGTCGAGATAGATCGGCTTCGCCCCGGCCTTGACAAAGGGCACATCGAGATCGCTATGGAGAATCACCACCAGGCCGGCCTCGCCGGCGAATTCCAGAATGCGATCAAGCGCCGGATCAGTAAGGCTCGCGACGTTGCCGGCCACCTTCGAGGAGACAAACTCCTTGTGGATCGTAAACTCGCCGATCCCCGAGAATACGCCGGGGAATGTTTCGAGCACGCGGCGGATATGATCGGCAGCGTACATGTCGGCCGGGTTGAAGCCGGTGATCATCGGGTCGAAGCGATCACGCTTTTTCTCCGGCAGCGCCAGGTACGACATCGCAATGTACGCATCGGTAAACGAGTAGTAGTAAAGCGGCGCGTCGCTCTGCAGGTAATAGGTCGGCGCGTATTCACCCGAATTCTCGAATGACCAGGTCTGCTGCAACGGTATGCCGAACAGCGCAACGCGACCGGTGCGGCTACCCATGATTTCGAGCATCCGGTCGACGCTGATACCCTGCTGTACATAGTTGGTGAGATGAAAGTGCGAGTCATTCATCTCGTAGTCCTCGGCACCGGCGCCAGACGACACGGCAGCACCCATCAGCGCGATAGCGCCCGCCAGCGCCGTTACTTTATTGCGAACGAATCCCTCTTCGTTTTTCATGGCAACCTCCTTGTCAGAATGTCAGTTCGAGACTGGAATAAAAGACCGGGCCGTCGCCACCGACCGTGAACGGTACGCTCGAGTAGCCCACCGGCGAGTCCTTGAGGTAGAGCACCTCGGTGTTGAGCCGGAACAGGCGCCGCTGCAGCGGATACCAGTTCACGCCCAGCGCCAGGTCCCAGGGGTCGCCGTACTCACCGAAAATGTACGAACCTGCGAGATAGGCCTGCACGGTTCGCGGCACCATCATCATCGATGCCTGGAGCTGGAACCCGTGATCGAACAGGTCGTTCTCGGGGATATCGCCCTCGGTGCTGAAATCGTCGACCCAGCGGAAATAGTACTCACCTTCAAGCGCATAGCCTTTGTACTTTAACCCGGCATCGATCGACGACATCAGGTAGGTCGCCTTGTTGATACGCCCGCCCGTGGCAAATGCGTCGGGCTGGAATATCACCGTCCCGTCGGACAACCGTATCTGCGAGTTCTGGATGTCCTCGGTACCCGGCTGGCTTTGCCGGTCCTCGCGGCTGCGCGTTACCTGGACACCGAACAGCGTGGCCAGTTCGTCATGGTGCTCGAAATCGCCGTACCCGGCGGCCGGACCGAATTCGCCGGTCGTCGGCATCCACCAGAGCGATCCCGAGAATGTATTGAAGGTGTCGTCGAGCTCAGCCGCATTGACACCGAGCTGACTGAGGTTGTTGCCCGCCATGACTTTGTATTTCAGGCCTCTGCCCAGGTCGCCGGAGGCCCATAGTCCCGTCGTATAACTCGGACGGAAGAACTCGTCAGCCATCGGCCGCGTATCGACTTTGTTCCAGTACGGAAACGTGCCGCGCAGGCTGCGGGTGCCGGGCAGCGCGCCGATGCCGACACCAAGACTCAGCTCCTTGGCAAAGTTGTAACCGAGATTACCGGCGACAACCACTTGTGAGCTGTCACCCTGGCTGGTATTTGCCGTCCAGGTATACAACAGGTAGGTGAGCCGCGGATCGTACACCCAGCCCTTGAAATAGAGATTGACCTTGTTCAGCTGAATGTCATTGCGGGTATCGATCTCGCGCTCGCGGCCAAACGAGTCGGTGTAGGTATCATCGAGCGCCAGCTGGTTGAGGTAACGCGCGTAGGTCCAGGCGCTGAAGTTCACGTCGCCCATCGGCGTCTCGGCCAGTTTGAACCCCCGCCCACCCGGCTGGAACTGGCCAAAATAGACCGGATCCGCATCCGCTTCGCCGGGCTGGACGTCTACCTCCACCGTCTCGATATCCGCGCCCTCGCCGGCGGCCGCCGCGGCAACCGGGGCCGGGCTGGCGGAGCGATCGAGCTCGGCCTCGAGTTCGTTGATCCTCGCGTCGCGCTCTGCCAGCAAGGCCTCGAACCGGGCCTGGTTTTGCTCGAGGCGCTGCAGGCGCTCGAGAATTTCCGCCTGGTCCGGACTTTGCGCGACGGCGGCCGCGGGCACGGCCAGCGTCACTGCCAGTGCCACCCAGAATGCCGACGCTCGTTGACTTAATGCATGCATAAGCTTCTCCTTGGCCCGATGGCGCAATTTTTTTACGATTGTTCGACCCGGTCGCTGGCCGATAGATAAAGGACAAATAGCAGTTTGATTCGATGTCCTGCCGGCGCGATTCGCAGCTAGCCGGGCGAGTCCTCTCCCTGGTAGTAAACTGGCTGACGCGGCATTGGCCCGACGCGCCGATGACCAGAGATTAGATATCGCACACCGCACCATCGCGCAAGGCTGACGTTGCGTCGTAACCGGGAAGACGCCTGGAACAGCGAAATCACATGGCGCCATCGCCTGGGTTCCGGTCACGCCACAGACTATCTCGTGGCGGTCCAATCGCGTCGCCACCGAAGGCGGTAGACTATACCCAGCCTTGGGTCCGCAACTTGAAAACCATGCCTGTTCACCATATCGCTTTCCTGACACCGGACCGCATGGTGGCGTGGAAATGCCTGTCGCTGCAGGCACAGCAATCGGCTAGACCAGGCAATTTCACACCCGTCGCCTACGCGTCGCGCAGCAGAAATTTTTTGCGCGGTATTGCCGGGCAACGCCGGCCGAAATGCGACAGTCATGCGCCCGCAGCTGTGCTCTGGGTGATTTCCAACCCGAAGTACCGCCTGCGAGACGGCCGCCTCCGGCACTTTCCGCCGTCGCTGACCGCGAAGATAGGTGTTGCCAGACTGGTCACCGGCGACGTGGTCAGAGAATGGGCAGCGGCCGACCGTGACGTCAGGCTGAAAGTGCCCAGACCTGAGGCCAGCTTCCGCGCGTGGCGCTACGCCGACTCCGTCGCGGATGCATTCCAAAGATCGGTTTTTCGGATAACGCGGGACTTTGCGAAACTA
>Ga0102958_1000017_pt1 | contig 28471 bp, 24 predicted proteins | sample SalPonF2_B_D1_MG_FD_84513 | JGI IMG/M metagenome (GOLD analysis project Ga0102958, IMG submission 84513) | Salt pond soil microbial communities from South San Francisco under conditions of wetland restoration - Salt Pond MetaG SF2_B_D1_MG ...
CCAGCAGATCGGGCTCTACGCGACCCTGCTGGTGGAACCGGCCCGCTCGACGTGGGCGCACAACGAGACCGGCGTGGCGCTGGGCGGCCAGACCCCGTCGGATTTGGACGGCCCGCGCAACGACGGCGGACCGACCTCCTGGCAGGCGGTCATCGAGCCGGGTACAGGCAGTCCAGCATTCGAGCCGTTCCGCGAGTTCTACTTCGAGTTCAGCGACTTCCAGCACGCCTATGAAGCCGGCGTGTACGTGGGCGCCGGGCCCGACGGGCGGCCCTTTACCTCGGCGTTAAGCGGTCACGAAACAGACGGACGCAACAAAGCCTTCCCGGTGACGGCGAACTCCTTCCGCAACGCCATCAACCCGTCGTACCGCGAGCAGGCCGGGCCGCTACTGCCCGACATCGTGCGATTTCCGCCGGTGTGCCCGGACGGCATCAACCTTCGACCGTGCCCCGAGGCCATCTCGGCGGACGACCCCGGCATGCTGGTGGTCAACTACCGCAACGAGCCGGTGGGCTTGAGGGTGTTCGATCCCGATAAGGAGGGACCTGACACGCGCTTGGGCTCCCAGGCAGACGGCCTCCCCGGCGACCTGGCCTTCGCGCTGCAGTCGCGTGAAGACCGCGCCATCGCACAGCTGAACGTGCAGCCCGGGGCCGGAGACATTGCGAGTCCGGCCATCCCGATCTTCAATGATCCGTCCGACACTAATTCGGACACGACCTACCCGCCGCCGATCAATGTCGGAGGCGTGGAAGCGGGTGACCCGTTCACGCCCATGCTGCGGGCCTATGCCGGCGACCTGGTGAAGATCAAAATCCAGGCCGGCGCCACCGAGCACGAGCACAGCACCACCATCCACGGTGTCAAGTGGCTCCAGGGCGGCTCCGGCAACGGCCAGGCGCCCAACTCGGGCTGGAGAAACGCCCAGAACAGCGGCATCTCCGAGCAGTTCACCTTCAGAACGCCGGTCACCCCCCTGGCTACCGCGATCCAGCCTCAGCAAATAGACTACGCTTACATGGTGGACGCCAGCCAGGACGGCTTGTGGAGCGGTATGTGGGGCCTGATGCGGAATTACAGTCAGACGCAGGGCGATCTGCCGGAGCTTGACGGCAATCCGATGCCCATGAATGTGGGCGGTGACGTGTTCCCCAATTCAGGCACATCGCCGATTCGCTCGTACGACCTGACGGCCGTGCTGGCCAACGACGTGCTTGGAAATTCTGTCGGGGCAACGATCCCGCCAAACACTGCGCCGGCAGCGGACAACGTCGGCGGGCCGCTCGATCCTAACGGCGGCACGCTAGTCTACAACCCGCGTGGCGGAACCAGCGAGAGCGGCGATGCTCAGTTCAACGGGCCCCTGCACGACCCAACGGCCATTCTCTACGTGCACAGCGACGACCTGGTGGCGGTTGATCCCACCGATCCACGCTGCCTTAAAGCAGACGACGTAACGGTGGATTCCAAGCTGCCGACCTGTCCGGTCAAGCTGGCCGATGGTGTGCCGGTGGAGCCGATCGTGCTGCGCGCGGCAGCCGGCGAGAGTTTAAGGGTCCGCCTGCGCAACAAGCTGCTCGAACAGGCGGTTACGGGAGTCGGTGCGGAAATCGTTGCCGGCCACCCGGTTGGCGATCCGGTTTTCAGCTGCACTCCGGTTGTTGACGCACCATATAACTGTGATTCTGCGACACTCGCGCCGGTGTTCACGCTTGAAAACGCGCAGGACAAGCTGGCCAAGGGTCTATTACTGGTTCAAGGCGATGCCACGACGCCAGTTGAGATCGATGACATCATCTTCGACCAGATGCCCGACCTGGCCGGCTACAACACCCTGCTGCAGATGGTGATCCGCGACCGTGACATAACTATGCAGGGTCAAAAAAGCGTGACCACCTTCAACAACAACCTGATCCGGCCCTCGTACTACGTGGGTCTGCACCCGCAGCTGGTGGCCTACGACGTTACCCGCAACGACGGTACCGTGGTGGGCATAAACCCGGTAAAGACCCAGGGCATCGTTGCGCCGGGCCAGAACCACGTGTATGAGTGGTATGCCGGCCACCTGGACACTGTGCCGGGGCGCGGACGCGGAAACAACGTCAACCTCGTGCACACGCCGGTTGAGTTCGGCGGGTCCAACCTGATCCCTGCCGACAAGATCAAGCAGGGCCAGAAGGGCGCTGTGGGCGCGCTGATCATCGAGCCGGAAGGCTATGCCTGGACCGAGGACGCAACCATGCGCGCGGCGGCCGATGTCGGACCGGACGCGAAAGGCGGAGGTGGACGCGGGAAAGATCCCGACGGGATACCCGACTCTGTCGAGTTCCGCGACTTTGCCGTGGTCGTCCAGAAAGGCCTCAACCTGCGCTATGGTGACGGCTCTCCGGTGGAGAACATCGCCGGCGAGGGCGGGGCCATCCCGGAAGACTCGCATGATGCGGGCCAGAAGGGCATCAACTACGGCACCGAGCCGGCCTGGTTCCGCTTCGGTGTCGGAGCCAACACGCCGTTCGGGACCCTTGCCAACGAGCCGAACCCGGAAGAGATGTACGCCAACGCCCTTGCGGGCGGGGACCCGGCCACGCCGGTGTACGAGGTAACGGCGGGTCAGGAGGCGCGCATGCGCGTGCTCGAGCCCACCGGCGTGGGCCGCGGCACCACCTTCACGGTGCACGGCCACATCTGGCAGAGAGACCCGTACCTCGAAGGTGCGGTGCCCTCCCAGACCATCGGCGACAACTGGCTCGGCATGTGGCTCAACGGGCAGGAGAGCGTCACGCCGGCCCAGCACTTCGATGTACGTCTCGAGGAAGCCGGCGGCAAGAGCCACGTGGCGGGTGACTACCTGTACCGCGACCAGGCCTCGTTCGGCAACACCGACGGCATCTGGGGGCTCATGCGAGTCGTCGAGCCAGATTCTGGTGGCGCCCCGGGCGGCGGCGGTGGTGGCAAAGGCGGCGGCAAGAAGAACAAATAATTGCTAGCCGGCGCCATAATCGTAACCCTTAACCGGTTCTTTTCGAACCGCCGGCAGGTGCAGCCTTGAAAAAGGGGCTGCACCTGCCCCTTTACCATATATTATAGAAAATGAACGTAATTGAATTAACCATACAATCGAACGCAACGGGGTCTTTTCCCCCTCCTTCAATCCCTGCCCCGTTGACGGGAGAAGTTAGGCGGGGGGGATTTAAATGACGGCAATTCCTTTATTCATGACGTTACCTGAAATTTTCGGATCCGTATCAAATTGAAAACAACTATCCCCGAAAGGGAGGAAAAAATACATGAACACGAAAACACAATTTATTAAAAATTTTTTGGTGCCGGCCTGCTGTATGCTGCTGGCCGTTTTCGTTCTTGCAGGTGCCGGTTCGGCCCACGCGGCCAAGGCTTCCAGTGAACAAACAGCCGCTCCGGATAAGAAACCGGATAAAAAAGGCGAGGCCGCAGCGGACACCAACCGCGTCACCCGCGAGGGGCTGACCATCGAGTTTCTCGCCCGACCTGCGGAGTCCGGCGGTGACGGCGTCGGCGAGCTCATGGAAGGGCTCACGGCTGACGTGGCCTTCCGGATCACCGAAGCCGAGACCGGCAAGCCGGTGCGCGGCCTCTACCCGGTGGCCTACATGGACATGGCGGCGGCAACGGAAAGCAAGGACGGCAAGAAACCCTATGGATGCAAGGACCGCGTGGGCCTCTACCTGCAGGGGCTGGTGGGCATCCGCCCGCTGATCGACCTCAACAGCTATTTTGTCATGGTCATGAACCAGGACCCCACCATCTCGGTGATCGACCCGATCATCGGCATCCAGGGCCGCACCAACCTCTACGCCCAGGTGATCCTCAAGCGCGCCGGGGCCGACTGGGCCAAGACCGATGACCAGAAGCGCCTGTTCGTCAGCATGCCGGTGGCAGACATGGTGGCGGTGGTGGACCTTGAGCGCTTTGTGGTGACCCACAACGTGCCGGCCGGCGACGGGCCCACCCGCGTGGTGCTGCAGCAGGACGGGAAGTACCTCTGGGTGGGAAACGACACCTGGAAGAAAGAGGAGAGCGGCGTAACGGTAATCGACGCCCAGACGCTGCGGCAGGTCACCTCCATTCCGACCGGTGAGGGCCACCACGAGATCGTGCTGTCAGCCGACGACCGCTACGCCTTTGTCACCAACCGCGACGGGGGCACCGTCTCGGTCATCGACGCCCGCAAGCTTAAAAAGGTCAAGGACCTCAAACTCGGCCCCAAACCGCTCGCCCTGGCCTACTCGGCTTTGAGCCGGGCGCTGTACGTGGCCGACGGGGAGACCGGCGAGATCAGCGTGATCGACGACGACCTCAAGGTGGCCGCCCGCATTCAGACCGCACCGGGCCTCGGGCCGCTGCAGGTTTCCCAGGACGGACGCTGGGCAGTAGCGGTGAATCCCTCCGCGAACGCGGCGTACGTCATCGACACCTCGACCAACCGGCGCATCCACACGATTGCCATCGAGGGCCGCCCGTTTAATCTGGCCTTCAGCCCGGCCTTCGCCTATATCCGGTCGCTGGATACCGAATACGTCAGCATGATCAACCTGTCCCAGCTGGACAGGGGCGGCCCGCCGCCGGTGACGCGTTTCCAGGCCGGCAAGCTGCCGCCCGGCAAGGTCAAAGACCTGGCCATCGCCGACAACATGCGGCCGGCACCGGGGGAGGCGTCCATGCTGGTGGTGAGCCCGGCCGACACCACGGTCTATTACTACATGGAAGGCATGAACGCGCCCATGGGCAACTTCCGCAATTACGGCCACCGGCCGCGGGCCGTCCACGTGGTGGACCGCACCCTCAAGGAACGCGAGCCCGGGGTCTATTCGGCCAAGGTGCGCATCCCGGTGGCCGGCGACTATGACGTGGCCTTCCTGCTGGACAGCCCGGTCATGCTCGAGTGCTTCTCGGTGGCGGCCAGGGAGAATCCGGTCCTGGCCAAGAAGAGAGTCGCCCCGCTGGCGGTCGAGTACCTGGTCAAGCAGCGCCGGATCAAGTCCGGCGAGAAGGTGCCGCTGCGCTTCCGTTTGACCGACCCGGCGACCCAGCAGCCGCTGAGCGAGCTGCAGGACGTGACCGTGCTCTACTTCTCGGCCTCGGGCACGGGGGGGCGGCGGTTCGCGCAGGCCCGGCCGATCGGGGACGGCGTGTACGAGGCCCGGATCACCATCGGCCCGCCGGGCGGCTACTACGTCTATGTGGGCTCCAAGTCGAAGCAGATGCCCCACACCAAGCTGCCGTTCATGACGCTGGTGGCGGTGCGCGACGCACCGCCGCAGACCACAAAGGCAGTCATCAAGGAGTAAAGCGATGAGAATAAACATGACACGCAGGACAACAATGCTGACAATCGCAGCCATGCTGATCTTTGCAGGACTCAACCCGCCCGTTGCACCGGCGGGTTCCGGCCATGAGGCCGGCCACTCGGGCCACACAATGCCGGCACCGGACACAGCGCAGCAGGGCCAGGCGGTCGACATCGAGCTTCTGGACCTAACGCTGGTCGACCAGGACGGACGCAAGGTGCGTTTCAAAAGCGAGGTGATCGGCGACCGCCTGGTGATCATCGACACTTTCTACACCACCTGCGACACGATCTGCCCGATTCTCTCTGCGTTGTTCGATAACCTGCAGCACAAACTCGGCAACCGTCTGGGCCGGGACGTCGTGCTGGTCTCCATCAGCGTCGATCCGGGGATCGACATTCCGGCGCGCATCAAAAAATACGCCGCGCGCCGAGGCGCCAAACCGGGCTGGATCTTTCTGACCGGCGGCAAGCGCAGTGTCGACCGGGTCCTACGTGGCATCGGGGCATATGTGCGCGACTACACCCAGCACGCCCCGGCGATCCTGGTGGGCGACGGCCGCCACGGCGGCTGGACGCGCTATTACGAGTTTCCCAGCCCGGACATGGTCCTCGGCCGGCTCGACGAGCTGCGGGCCGCACGGCTGGCAACGGCGAACTGAACCGCGGGCGCTTCTTCATAATTTCAGAGGTTCAGATAACCCTGAACGGTGACCCATGATTGGAGAGATAAAAATTAATAACAGGACTAGACATACTGACATCAAACAGACAGGGAACTGTGATCCCTGTGAAGGCTGTGGTGATTGCGACCGCGGCCGAAACGGGTTTGATACCCCCAGGGTCGCACCGGGAAACAGCAAAAGCTCGCTTAACCTGAGGTCGTCCTGGACCTTTTTCATCGTTCTGCTGCCTACCGTCCTTTTGGGCTGGTATTTTATACGGCCGCTTTTAGCGCCTCCCCTGACCCCGCAGGAACTGCGAGGCAAGGAGATTTACTTTAAGGGGATTAGCCCGGGGGGAGGAAAGATCAAAGCCTACATTGGAAAAGACAGGATAGCGTTGCCGGGTTCCGCCGCCACCTGCGGCAGCTGCCACGGGTCAGACGGCCGCGGCCGCCCGGAGGCGGGCCGCATCCCCTCCGACGTTACCTGGGACCACCTGATGAAGCCTTACGGCCACAGCCATCCGCTGGGCCGAGACCACCCGGCCTTCACCGAGGCCTCGTTGAAACGAAGCATCCTCAACGGCAAAGACCCGGCCGGCAACCAGTTGGAGTCATCCATGCCGACCTATGCCATGTCGGTTGAAGACATCAACGACCTGATCGCCTACCTGAAGCGGCTGCAGACCGACTTCGACCCCGGCCTCGAGGAGAAAAGCATCCGGATCGGGACGTTGCTGCCCGCCGGCGGCAAAACGGCGGCAATCGGACAGGGAATGGTTGAGGTCATGGCCGCCTACTTTGAGGAGATCAACTCCCGGGGCGGGATCTACAGCCGCAAACTGGAGCTGATCGCAGCGCCCTACGACACCGACGGCCCATCCGCGCTTGCGGAGGCCACCCGACTGATGGACAACGAAAATATTTTTGCGGTGGCGGGGGCGGTGATCGCCGGCGCGGACCGGGAGATGGCCGAACTGGCCGAGGACAAAAAAGTTCCTTTGATCGGCCCCTTCACCTTTTTTTCGGCCGACCCCGATGCCCTCAATGAATTCACCTTCTACCTTTACTCGGGGTTAAACGAGCAGATCCGCGCGCTGGTGAACTTTGCCGTCGCGGACCTGAAACTGGACAATCCCCGCATCGCGGTGCTGGGCCGGGGTGACGCGCATCAAAAAGAGCTGCAGACGGCCATTGCGGAGCAAAGCGCGTCTCACGGCTGGACCTCGCTGACCGGTTACAGTTTCGCTGCGGACCGCCTGGATGCGGCCGCAGCGGTCCGGGCGCTCAAGGAAAAGGGAGTGGACTGCCTGTTCTATCTGAGTTTCAGAGGACTGAAGTCCCTGCTGGAAGCGGCCGAAGCCATCGACTGGCGGCCGCATGTTTTTCTGCCCGGGGCGCTGGTTCAAAAAGAGATCCTCGGCCTGCCGGCCGGCTTTCAAAACAAAATCTATCTGGCCTACCCCACCCTGCCTTCGGATCAGACCCCGGACGGGACGGCGGAATTTCAGGCCCTGTTGCAGCGCCACCAGATTTCTGCCAGACATCTGACCTCTCAAATAACGGCCTTTGTGGCCGCCGAAATCCTGGTCGAGGGGCTCAAGCGCACCGGCAAGGACCTCAGCCGGGAAAAATTCATGCGCTCGCTGGAAAAACTATACGATTTTCAGACCGGCCTGACGCCCCGCATCAGTTACGGGCCCAACCGGCGCATCGGGGCCTTGGGGTCGCACATTGTCACCGTGGATCTGGAAAACAAAAATTTCACACCGGTCGGGCAGTGGGTCGCCCTCTCGGACAGGAGCTAAAGGAGAAAAAAATGAAGTTACGAAACCCACTCATAATAGTTTGCACGGCGCTTTTGCTCGTTGGGAGCGTGGCGTTTGCCATGCAGAAGGACCACATCCGGTTAAAATTTAAACAGTACCCGGTCAATGAAAAATTTCGAAGCGTTGTAGCACCTGACGCACGGGAGGACCCCATCCTGGGACAAGCCGGCGATTACGTCGTCAAAAAATCCGATGTCGATCGCCTGCTCGGCTATTATCCGCTCGAAACCCGGCAGCGCCTGCGGGAAAATCCCGCCGAGATGCAGACCCTGGTCCAACGCATGCTGCAGATAAAAGTCGTGGCCGATGTGGCCCGAAAAGAAAAATTTGATCAGAGATCGCAGGTTAAAAAGCAGCTGGATTATGTGGCGGACGATTTTCTGTCGCGCGAATACCTGGCGAAGGTGGTGATGCCCGGGGCCACTGTTTCCGAAGCAGACCTGAAAGAATATTATACCCAGAACAAGCAAAGCCTGGGGGTGCCCGAACAGGTGAAGGCCCGGCACATTTTATTCAAAGTGGACCCGGCCGCCTCGCAGGATGAAAAAAATAAGGCCCTGAAGCGGGCGGAAGCGGTTTTAAAACGGATACAGTCCGGCGAGGACTTTGCAAAGCTTGCCGAAGCCCATTCAGACGATTTGGGGTCCAAGACAAATGGGGGGGACCTGGGCTATTTTACGCCGGGCCAGATGGTACCGGATTTTGAACTCGTGGCCTTTTATACCAACCCGGGTGAGACCAGCGATATCGTCGAAACGAAATACGGGTACCATATCATCAGGGTCGAAGATCATGTCGAAGCCCGTGAAAGGTCTTTTGAGGAAATGAAAGACCATATCAAAGAAAAGCTGCACCAGGAGCTGGTCATGTTCAAGGTCGAAACGTTCATCCGGCAGGCAGCTGAAACCGCCGGCATGCAGGTTTATTCGGACCGAATTTCGGAGAAATGAAAAGGCTCGGGGTTCAAAAGTTAAGATAACCCTAAACGGGTAACGAGGAACCATCAAGGAGTTTTTTTTTATGACATATTCAACGCAAAATCCCAATGTTTTGTCCTATCGAGATTATCCCATTGAACCGGTTGACATTGACAGCATTTCTTTGGAATTTATGAAAAAATCGTGCTTTGTACCCCTGTCCATCACCAACGGCACATTTGAAATTGCCATGGCCGACCCCAAAGACTTGTACACCATCGATGCCATAAAATTTGCATTTGGGCTGCAAGTGGCTGTTAAAAAAGGAAAACCAGACGACATCCTGGATGCCATTGATCGACTGTATGGCAACGGGAGGCAATCTTTAGAAACCATCATCCAAGAAGCCGGAAAAGACATATCCAATGGCGCAAGCGAGTTAGAAGAAGATGAGAGCCATCTTCGCGATCTGGCTTCCGAAGCGCCCATCATCAGACTGGTGAATCGATTGATCGTGGACGCGGTGGAAATCGGTGCCAGTGATATTCATTTCGAGCCCTATGAGGATGAATTCAAAGTTCGCTACCGGATCGACGGTGTATTAAATGATGTCGAATCTCCGCCGAAGCAGTTTCAAGCGGCAATGATTTCCAGGATTAAATTAATGGCAAAGCTCAATATCTCAGAACGTCGCTTGCCCCAAGACGGACGCATAAAACTAAGAATCCGGGATAAGGAGGTGGACTTCAGGGTTTCCACAGTACCGACATTATTCGGCGAGAGCCTGGTGATGCGAATCCTGAACCGTGAGACGCTGCTGCTCGAGCTTCAGAAACTGGGATTCCCGAAAGACATTTTAGAACAGTATGTTACGCTCGCATCACAGCCATATGGCATGATTCTGGTAACCGGCCCCACCGGTAGCGGCAAGACATCCACCCTCTACGCGACCCTGTCCCTTTTGAATTCACCGGAGAGCAAAATTATAACGCTCGAAGATCCGGTTGAATACCAGCTGCGCGGCGTCAACCAGATTCAGGTCAACCCTAAAATCGGACTCACTTTTGCAAGCGGCTTGAGATCCATCGTGCGACAGGATCCGGATATCATACTGGTCGGTGAGATCCGTGATCGAGAAACCGCCGATACGGCCGTACAATCGGCCCTAACCGGCCATTTGTTATTCAGCACGCTGCATACCAACGACGCCCCGGGCGCTGTTTCGCGCCTGCTGGACATGGGTGTCGAAAATTTCTTGCTGAGTTCAACGTTATTGGGTATACTGGCGCAGCGGCTGGTGCGTATCATTTGCCGGGATTGTAAAGAAGAAATTAAACCTGATGCTCGAATGATAGATTCTTTGCGGTTCGAACCTCGTGAAACAAATAATGTGCGGTTTTATGAAGGCCGGGGTTGCGATGCCTGTCGCTTCACCGGGTTCAGGGGCAGAACAGGTATTTTCGAATATATCGCCATCGATGACGATTTTCGCAAAACGATCAATCAGCGCGCCAGCAAGGATCAAATCAGAGCCTTGGCGTTAAAAAAAGGATGTTCGACATTAAGACGCGATGGCTGGCAAAAAGTGCGACAGGGTATAACAACCGTTTCTGAAATTATTCGCGTAACGCTGGCCGGGTAAAATGACCCTATTTAGCTACAAAGCCACCGATCAAAACGGCAATATTGTAACGGGCTCTCAGGATGCGTCCGATGAGAAAAGTTTGGCCGCTGCCCTGCAGGCCCAGGGCTGGATCCCCATAAAAATCACATCCAGCGTCAAGGTTTCCTCTCGGCTCTCGTTAAGATGGAAAAAGAGCATCTTCGGTATTTTTAAAAAAAAATCCGACAAGGATATCTTACGCTTCACCGAAGACCTGGCCACCCTTCTTAGCGCCGGGCTCCCCCTGGATCGATCCCTGAAAATTTTGCGGGATATGGCCGTCAAGCCGGCATTAAAATCCCTTTTAGGTGACGTATTAAAGGCGGTTCAAAAAGGCGGTTATCTGTCAGACGCCCTGGCCGACCATCCAAAGGACTTCTCTCTATTTTATGTCAACATGGTCAAAGCCGGCGAGGCCGGCGGTTTTCTGGATCTGATTCTTCAAAGAATCAGCATCTATTTGAGAGATAGTAAAGATTTAAAAGATTACATCGTTTCGGCAATGATTTATCCTCTGTTTCTTTTGTGCATTGGCGGTATCTCCATCATTGTTCTGCTGACCTATGTCATCCCGAAGTTCGCGGTTATTTTTGCGGATTTAGGTCAGGCCATACCGTTTTCCACCCAGTTGCTGCTCAGCGTGGCAGCGTTTTTTCAAAAATACTTTTTATTGCTGCTTTTCATTTTTTTGGCCCTGATCTTTTTCTGGCGGCGATTTTCAAAGACGCCCAAGGGCCGGTATCGCATTGATTCTTTTTTGGTTTCGCTGCCAGTTGTGAGCACCTTCATACAGGAGCTGGAAACAGCACGATTTTCCAGAACACTCGGCACCCTGGTTCGGAACGGTGTTCCCATACTTGGATCCATTACCTTGGTCCAGGGTGTCATTCGCAATCGGGTGATCGCCGAATCACTCGACGTTGTCCGGGAGCGGGTCAGGGAGGGGGATGCCCTTTCGAAACCGCTGGCCGACAGTGACAGATTCCCACAACTTGCCACGCAAATGATTACCGTGGGCGAGGAAACCGGCCGGCTGGAGGAAATTCTGTTTAAAATCGGAGACATTTATGAAAAGAATGTCAGAAATTTTATAAAAAAAGGCATGAGCCTCATGGAACCGGCCGTTATTCTGATCATGGGAATTATCGTCGGCTTTATCGTTATTTCCATGTTGATGGCTATTTTCAGTATGAATGATCTACCTTTTTGAAGGACGGCTTAGATGCAAAAACATAAAAGAAATACAACCGGTTTTACACTCATTGAATTGCTGATCGTAATGGTCATTATCGGCCTTTTAGCAGCATTTGTGGCGCCGCGCTTTTTCGGTCAAGAAAAAAAGGCCAAGCAGAGGGGGGCAAAAGGACAAATTGCACTTTTAGAATCCGCCCTGGATACGTATCGATTAGACGTCGGCCGCTATCCCAGCACCGAACAGGGTCTTGAAGCACTTCGTGAACAACCGGACGGCATCGACAAATGGGATGGCCCGTATCTGCGCAAAGAACTCCCGGTGGACCCCTGGGGCAACCCGTATGTGTATGAGTCTCCCAGCGAACATGGAGATTATGCCATCGTGTCTTACGGGGCTGATGGAAAACCCGGTGGTGAAGAGATGGATATGGATATCGTCAGCTGGAAAGATATCGGAAAATGATTACCCATCGCAACCCTCAGAGAAAATGCAGCGCAACAAGCGGGTTTACACTGTTCGAATTGTTGGTCGTTATTTTGATAATCGGTCTGATTTCGGCTTTCGTAATGCCGCACATGGCGGCATCATTGCCCGGTGTCCAATTGAAATCCACCGCACGAGCAGTGGCGGCATCGCTGCGTTATGCGCTTAGCAGGGCCGTGTACGAATCAACTCCCTACATCGCTATTTTTGATGAAACTCAAAAAATTCTGGTCGTCGAACCCATCGAAACGCCGATTGAAACAGCGGAATCGAACGGCATCAGGAAAATCCTGAATATGTCTAAATTAGAAAAAGTCTACGAATTTCCTGAGGGAATAGAATTTGACGTTTTGAACGACCATACCCCGGATGAAGATCCGGGCGTGTTTGGAATTTTCTTTTTTCCCCGGGGCACCAGCACCGGCGCTAAAATCGTCTTGAAGAATTTGCGCCACAAAGAATATACGATCACGGTGGACACGATTACCGGCACCGTTGCAATTGGCCGGCTGTAATTGAATTAAAACAAAATCAGCCAAAGAGGGTTCAGATAACGTTGAACGGTTAAACCCGGAACGGGGAATCCTGAACGGATAGCCCCGGAACGGTGAACCTTTACGAAAAAACAACTTTTCGAAAAGTTTCAAAAAAAAATGACATCAAAGCGATCATCATTCCTAAGTTCAAACAAGCATGCGTTCGGGCAAAACGGATTTACACTCCTGGAAACCCTGGTGGCCATGATGATACTATCCATTGCTCTGGTGATCATCTTTCAGCAGTTTTCCGAAGCCCTGAACGTGGGTCATATTTCAGAGTCATATACCCGTGCCGTATGGCACACCAGAGAAAAGATGGATGAACTCCTGCTGTCTGGAATGCTGTCGGAAGAAATCCAGGAAGGTGATTTTGGAGACGGATACCGCTGGCACTACCGGATCGAACCGGCAAATTTCGACAGCCCGTTGAACATGGAAAGTTTTGCAGTTTTTATCATAACCGTAAAGGTCAGCTGGGAACAGGGTAGCAACACAAAACAAATGGACATCAGTGCCCTGACCATTTCAAAATTGACAAACAGTTAGCCTATGGCCAAAAGGAGAAAAATGCACAACCGAAAGCGACAATCCGGTTTTACGCTGATTGAATTGTTGTTATCCCTTTCGATTTTAAGCATCATATTGACGGTCATTTTAGGGGGGCTGCGAATCGGCGTTCGGGCGTGGGAAAAGGGCGAAAATGTGTTGTCTATCCAGCAACGCTCACGTAACATATTGAACCAGCTCGCCCGCCAGCTGATGTCCGCTTCTGTGCTGTTGAGCGCGCAGGAAGAGCAGCCGCTGGTCCAATTCGTGGGAAGTGGCCATACAATAGAATTTACATCCTCCCTGCCGCTTATTACAACAATTCAAATTGGACCGGTCCATGTAAAGTACGTGATCGAAACCAAACCCGGAGGAAAAAAGCGCCTGCTTCTTTACGAAGAAAACGTGGCCGTCGAAGACTATCTTTCACAAAGGCAGTTGAGACACGACACGGACGCGCTCGTTTTGGTCGAAGAGCTTGAAGATTTACGTTTCGAGTATTTAGGCGCTGAGGGCGACGGATCAGGTCTGAATTGGACATCTTTTTGGCAATCACAAAACCTGACGGGCTTACCCCGCGCCGTGCGAATTACGTACAGGGATGAAAAAGACAGGCATAAAGTTCAGGTCATTGCCCGTATCCATCAATGGGATAGATTTAAAGAAGAAACTTAACGTCGGGGGTCAGCATTCCCCCGTCAGGGATTCTATGGTCAAAGTTAAGATAGCTCTCAGCAATGAACGCTGTAAGGGATGGAATGCTGAATGAATATTTTAAACCCCAAATTCAAAATTCGAATGTTTTCAATGACCAAAGCAAGGACAGATATCCGGAACCTTCAGGGTGAAATGCCGGTTTCCCAGAAAACGGTTTTTCGGATCCATTGCAGTGACGAGGGAATGGCACTCATATCGGTGCTGTGGATATTGGTGCTGTTGACAGTGATCGTCGGTGAATTTGCATATTCCATGCGAACGGAAGTCGATATTACCCGTAATTTCAAGGAAGCAACCCAGGCGAATTACATTGCTCAATCAGGTGTGATCCGCTCGGTGGTTGAGATGATAAGAATCTCGGATAAAACAAAAAACCAGGAATATCCGGATGAAGTTGAATCGGACCGTGTCTGGCGGATTAATGCTGACATTGCGCCGGAAAAATTCGGAAGCGGTCAATTCCGAGTACACATTGATAATGCCGCCGGATTGATTAATCTAAACACCGCCGGTCAGAAATTGTTAAGGCTCATGGTGAATACGCTTGATATCAGCGACCGTCAAAAGGATGTAATCGTCGATTCGATACTAGATTGGCGAGACAGCGACGACTTTCACCGACTCCACGGCGCTGAAAAGGATTACTATCAGGCACTGCCGAATCCTTATGCCTGCAAGAACTCGGCTTTTGACTCGCTTGAAGAGTTGCTTCTCGTCAGGGGAATGCGTTCGGAGCTGTTTTATAAAAATTTGAGACCAATCCTCACCATAACGCCGGAAATTAAATCGAAACACGCTGCAAAGGGTCGTTCATCCGGCCGTGCTGCACGGACCATCTCGAGTCAGATCAATATTAACGCCGCTCCCCGAAAGCTGCTGGAAATGTTGCCACAGATCACGTCACAGCAGGTGCAAAACCTTATCGATTATCGAACAGATAAAGATTTCATTTCCATCGAAGAGATTCGCTATCTGATCGGCGAACAAACTTTTTCTGTGATTTCCCCCTACATTACCTTGGCCCTTTCGCCATACTATACGATTCGATCTGAAGGTCGCATCGCCGATAGTAAGGTAAGACAGATTGTCCGGGCCATGGTGAAAATTGATCGAGAGCTGCCTGGAGGTTACCAAATCGTCAGCTGGCAAGATCATTATTTTTGAAGTTTGGGGTTCGGACGTTCCGGATGCTGCGTTTTAGGCTCGAGATTGAGATGGCCCCGAAGGATAGATTATGGACGCTGAACGGCTAAACCCCGAACTCTGAAATCAGAACGGGGAATCCTGAACGGCGAGATGGTGGTTTAAGGAAAATAATGTACGAGGCCGGTATATGATTTCAAAGGAAAGCGTTGGTGTCGAAATTTCAAACAATCATCTGACGATTGTGCATGTAAAGGCAACACCTTTTGATACGAAGATTTGCGCACAAGAGTTTTATGAGCTCGATGCCACATCCGGATTTGTTGAAAAAATGGAAACCATCCATGCTATGGTGAGGGATTTTTTGCGCCAACATCATATTGGATCGGCCTGCCTCTGGATCGGCTTGCCGGCGGAGATGGTGATTCAGAGAGTCATCCGTCTGCCTTCGGCTGCAAAAGAGAATCTTGCAAAAGCGCTTGAGTATGAATTACCGAAATACATCCCCCTGGCGCCAGAAGATGTCTATTTCAGATATCAGATACTCAATGAAGACCGGGATGAAAAGCAACTTACTATTCTGCTTGCAGCGGTTAAGAAAAAAAATTTGGCCCCACTGATTGAGCTCAGAAATAATTTAGGCACCGGTATTTGTGGCGTAGAATCTACGGCAACTGCCGGAATTAACGGGCTCAAATGGGCATCGAAATCCATTTCCGAAAAAGCCTACGCTTTGGCATACGTTGTTGGTACCACGCTTCACCTGGGCTACTTTGAAAACGAGCAGCTCCGATTCATTGGCACACTTGAACTGGATGATGACCTCATGAATCAATCGGAGCGATTACTCCAGGAATTCGACTACAAAGGAACGACGGGCACTGAATCTGACTCGACCGATGCTCTGGCCGTCTACTGTCATGGGCCTGGCGCAACAAAGGACATGCTCCAGGTATTGAACGAATTGCCGAATTTAGAGTTCAGCCTTTTGGATCTGAGTCAAGGTCCGTTCGAAGAGAAGAATTCGATTGCCAGCACGGGTCTGGCTTTAAAAAGTCTGCAGAGCGTTGCGGTGGACATTAATCTATTCCCCGAGCATTTCAGAAAAAAGCCTTCGATAATCGGTCGTTACATAATTCTCGCTCTGTTTGTGCTGACGTTGATAACCGGCATGGGATGGGTCGGAAGTCACATCGTGCACCAAAGGGTTACCGGTATAAGGGTTGATAGAGAACTTAATGAACTATCAGATAAAATCAACGCACTGGAGCAGGCGAATTCGGAAATAACGGCATTGCAGGAACGGATTGATTATCTTGGCAACTTGCAAAAAGACCGGATTGGCGCGCTGGAATTTCTGAAAGAACTCACTGAAATCCTGCCGGAGACTGCCTGGCTGTCCAGGTTGTCGGTAGCAGATAACAAGGTTGAAATCCAAGGGTATACCGATTATTCGACGCGATTGATTACACAGCTGGAGGCCTCACCCCTTTTCGCCAACGCAAAGTTTATTTCAACCATCACCAAGGACAGGGATGGCAAGCAGGTGTTCAAGATTGGTTTTGAAATCAACCGCCAATGATAGGACCGGAAAAAAATGACTTCATTGCAACTCGGAAAAAAACGGAAAATTATCGTGGCAGGTTTCTCTTTACTGGCTTTGCTGGTGATGATTTACCTTATGAATTCACTTTACAGAAGCACACATCAGTTTAAAGAGGCCCTTACTCTAAAACAGAACAAGCTTACCAGATACCGTCAAAAAGTGCTTGAGCAAAAAGCGGTCAAGAGAGAGCTTTTAAGTCTTCAAACCACCTTTAAAAAGGCTGAAACCCTCCTGTTAAAGGGAAAAACACCACCACTGGCAGCCGCTGAGATCCAGGAAATTATATCTAAGATCACGAATACTGCCGGTGCAAAAATCATGACCGTAAAAATTTTGCAGCCTGATCGATCCAGTAAAGAAATGTATTTGGCCATTCCCGTTGAAGTTACAATCAACTCCACGATGCGCCAACTCACCCAGTTGCTGTATAAACTTGACCGCTCAGCCAGACTGTTGCGGATCGCCAAACTGGAGATCCGATCACGTGCAGGACGCGGAAGGCTTGGAAGAGGCGCAGATATGACATATATTGTTGCCACTTTGACGGTGGAAGGCTTCGTAAAAAAAATGGAAATTTGAATACGATGCGATTCTTTCTTTTAATACGTACTTGGATCATTTGCATTCTTCTGGCCGCTGTGGCTATATTCTTCTGTTACCAAACCTTTACGATATGGTTTTCAAACGACAAGCTTGAAGTCAAAAAACCAGTTCAAAAAACGTCTAAACGTCATGTAAACAAAAGAGTTGCCTACCGTCGTAATCCACGGTATAATTCATATGAGGTAATCGCTCAAAAAGACTTGTTCTCCAGGGATCGTCGGGAAAAATCCCCGACTCCCGCACCTGTTAAAGCAGCTCAATCACTGGACAGTAGATTTGCACTGTTTGGAATCGTTGTAAACGGCAGCGAGAAAAAAGCGCTTGTTTCGAACCTTAATAAAAAAGACGCCAAGGAAAAAGAGTATCTCTGGGTAAAAGTTGGTGATAAAATGGGAAACTTAAGTGTTTCCGAAATCCAACCACACCATATCATTATAACCCAAGGGGGCAGCAGTTACACCATTCGCTTATCGGACCATAACCGCTCTCAAAAGCGCGCTATCTGGAAAAGAAAGAAAAAACCAAATGAGCCGAAAACGACAATTATAAAGAAACAAAAGGTCACAAGCCCTTCGAAAAGGTGATCAAAAGCATTTTTCTGATGCACAGTCATTTAGATATTAAAATCCTACGGAGGTGACATGGTCCGCACCATCTCACCAATAATGTGCGAAGATTTCAGAGCAATAAAACAGTCGATGGATTAGGAGGATGATACAGATGTCAAATTGGAAGTGGCGAACGATTCATGTTGTTTCCGTAATGTCCTTTTTTTCTTGCGCGGGACATCCTCCGGCCATAAAACCGGTTGAACAAACCCAAGTAAGGCCACTCCCCTCAACATCTCTCCGCGAAAAGCCCAAAAAACAATTTGAGAGAAGTGATCTCAAGCGATCCAGCACCGCTGACACTTCCGTGCCACCTGCAGGGACTCCGAAGAGTTTGGCACAACCGTCGCAATCTCCAGCCAAGACCCGCGCAGCTCGCAGATACACTTATACCGATTATCGCAAAAAGGTCCTTGCCCCAAAAAAGAGTAAACCCGCCTCCGATGAATCGATACTGGAAGGGGATGAGGAAGATTATGTTGCCTTAAACTTTGATAATGCCAATATCAATGAGGTCATCGCAACAATTGCCAAGCTGATCGGTCTGAAATACATCACCGATCCTGAAATCCAGGGAAAAGTTACGATTAACACCACCGGAAGTGTTGCCAAGGAAAATCTCTTATCCCTGTTTTATCTCATTCTTGAAGCCAACGGCCTAGCCGCAGTAAAAGATGGAGAGTTTTATAGAATAACCACTTTAGAAGATGCCCCGCGACTGCCCATCCTTCTGCGCTTTCAAAAAGAAGGCAAGCCCTCAGTGCAGCAGGAGGAAATCGTCACACAGATCATACCGCTTCAATACATCCCCGCGACAGAAATGAGCCAATTGCTCAAACCGTTTCTTTCCGACAATGCCACCATCATCTCGCACGAAGGGTCCAATACTTTGCTTCTGGTGGACACGGGATTGAATATCATGAAAGCGTTGAAACTGGTGGAAGGATTCGATATCGGCCTGTTCGAAAAAATGAACCACCACTTTTTTTTCCTCAAATACGCCGACGCCGACGACGTGGTAAAGATCCTCATGGAGGTATTTGAGACAACTATGGAAGGCCAAAAAGACGGCGTCAAATTCATCCCGATCAAGCGTATGAATTCTTTTCTAGCTATCAGCCCCGACACGCGTGTGTTTAACAAAATAAAGCAGTTGCTATTGACTCTAGATGCTGAAACTCAAGGCATCGAACCGCGTATTTATGTCTACTTTGTCAAAAATGGAGCGGCACTCAATTTGGCGAACCTTTTAAAGCAGGTGTTTGCTGAGGCGATAATCGCCGGCGAAATTAAAAAACCGCAACCCCTGTTACCGATTCCCCAAAAGCCGGCCTTCGGCCAGATGCTTGGAAGACAGCCGGTTACAGCGCCCGGACTTCGGATTCAGCAACAAGAGGCGCCCCCACCGGCTAAAACGCCCCAACAAGAAACACCTCCAGGTGAAAGGATCGAGGGAATAGCTGCTGAAAGCGGCTCCCTGAGAGGCGTAATCAAAATAACACCTGATGAGATCCGTAACGCCCTGATTATAGATGCGACCCCCGCTGATTATCGCGTCATAGGTAACGTATTGAAAAAAATTGACGTGCTGCCTCGGCAGGTTCTCATCGAAGCGACAATTGCTGAGATCGACTATTCCATTATCACCGACCTGGGCATTACCTGGGAGTATTTGAAGGGTGCAACCTTCGGGTCAGGATTACAGAATCTTATATCAAGCGGAGATAGCGGACTTACATTTGCAATCGGCTTTGCCGACGAACTCAAAAGCACTCTTAACGCTTTGGAGCGGGAAAATAAAGTCAACATATTATCCTCTCCCCATGTCCTGGCCTCGGATAATCAGGAAGCTCGCATTGATATTTCACAAGAAATTCCGACTGTATCGGCCGAGACGGTCATACCCTCCGGTGGCGCGTCCATCACAACAACCACCGTCCAATATAGGGATACAGGCGTACTGCTTGCAGTTACCCCGCATATTAACGAACGGGGGTTGGTGACAATGGACGTCTATCAGGAAGTCAGCGAACAGGTTGAAGATGTCTCGGTCACCGGAACGACTTTTCCCTCCTTCTTTAAGCGCGTCGTACAAACCTCCCTCACGGTGCAACATGGCCAGACCATCGTATTGGGTGGTCTAATCCGTGAAAACAAGAGCAAAGCCTCCAGGGGGATTCCCTGGTTGGCCAGACTGCCCATCATCGGCTTTATCTTTGGCACGACAAAGGACGTTTTCGACAAATCGGAGTTGATCATCATGCTGACACCAAATGTGATTATAGATTTGGATGGCGTTGATGCTGTTACCATGGGATTCAAGTATAAAGTAGATTCTGTGGTCAGGGACTTGATGGACTCATATAACAAACGTTCAACCCCGTAATCCTGTTAAAATTGAGTAAGTTCGCCGATGCTGCTCATCAAGTTGAATGCAGTCTTTCCGATGCAACATTTTTCTTGCTGACACAATCCGTTTCAGACCTTCTAAAATGATCCTGATCTTTTCCTCTGTTAGTCCATTCGCAGAGACGTCCGTTTCAGCCGTACGCGGCAATCTCCCGGGTTGAGTACAGGGATAATCCTTACATTGAAGGATATATTCCTACCCAAATGAAGCACACCCCCTATTGACATATCACAATGTGGTATAATATTTAATAAAATATACGATAATTATATTAAGTAAGGATTTATATCCTGTAAGTATCCTTTAATTAAACATATTGCTATAAGCCATCTCAAAATAAAGATTTTGGTTCAAGATCCCCCGCTAAAACCTAGCGGGATAAAAAGGCGGGAACGAGTTTTAACCCGCCCCGCCTGTTGACGGGATCTTCGACACGCATACTCAAGTATGTCGAGGACTTAAAACGAGGCGCCAACGCAGAGGTTGGGCCAAAAGATTATTTTGAGATAGCTTCTAATATTAACAAAGCTCCGTTGCTTGTATTTTTTTCAACCACAAGGAGGGATAAAATGAGAAAATATGAAATTTACCCTACCTACAGCGATTTTTTTGAATACCATGGTAGCAATGAAATCCTACGAATCCGAAAACAATACGGAACGATAATTAGGAAAGATTGGATTGTTTTTAATTCTCCGGATGAAGCCATGGATCACTTCAATAATAAATGTGGTGAATACATTGGTTACTATCATTAGTTAAAAGGAAAAATGATCGGTTATTGTATATAATTTCGGGTATTACATTTCTTTGCACAACCGTGGTGCTTTACCTGTATTTAACGTTTGAAATGCCAGACCTATACGAGGACTAAAAATATGAAAACAAACTCCTTAAGAGAAATTAGAGAGTCTTTTTTGATCAGCAAGGCTGAACTTGCTAAGATGGCAAATTTATCAGTAGAAACGCTAACACGGATAGAGCATGGCAAACCATGCAGAGTGGAAACTAAACGAAAAATCCTTATAGCGTTAGGTTTAAAATTATCAGATAGAGACAAAGTCTTTCATTAAATTAAAGAGTATTGCCAATTTATCAAAATTAGGCGACATGTTTAAACTTCCGGTACAACTAAATGACCAGTTCTAACACATACCCTGAACCTAAATTTCGGATAAAAATGGATAAAACTGAAAAAGATACCAATTTAAAAAGAATGGACCAGTCACTAAAAATAATAGAAGCCATCTCAAAATAATCTTTGCAATTTTCTAAATGTTAAAAATTACGATGTCACTTCAGCTTCTGATGGTTTGGAAGGACTGAAATTATTTGAAACCGATCAACAAGGATTTGACCTGATCATAACAGATGTCGTTATGCCAAAAACAAGTGGCATAAGCCTTATTTCAATAATTAAGGAAAAATTCCCTGACACACCTATTACAGCAATAACTGGATGGGGTGAATATCCCGAAGCGTTTGCTACAGAATCCCAAGCGGACAAGGTATTGTCAAAACCATTTGAACTTTCTGAACTTGACAAAGCAATCCATCAACTAATTTCTTCCAAAAAGCACAACGTTCGGGATTAGAAAATCATGGCGACACCATTAATTGGAACAAGCGAAAGCATCAATAATTTGATATCTGGTACTCTGCAATTAAAGCGTAAATATAAGAGCTTTAAATTTTTTGTGATATTGTTTTTTCAATCGGGACAAATCATTTTTTCATGGTTTGCTCTTTTTATTTTGATGATATATGTAAAAAAGTTAGCGGTGATTCAAGTTGATAGAATGGCAGGATAACCCAAAAAATTAAATATATATCATTGTAGATAAGTCATCAAACATTAGAGGAAACAAATATGAAGAAACTTGTCAGATGGCTAAGAGAGGTTGAGCATAAAGCAAACGATATTTATTTGAAAGCCGCTACTCTTTATGCCGATGATCCTCAATTTAAAGCATTCCTTGAACAGATTGCTGAGGATGAAGCTTGGCACTACCATGTAATGGGAAGTGCAGCCGAACATTTTAACTCAACGCCACCACCTGTATCTGTTATATCAGTCGATAAAGATACAAGTGACAAAGTTATGAATTTGTTTTCTGATATAAGGGAACGGTTAGAAAAAAAGACGATTTCCAAAGAGGAATTCATCGAAAAAATCGTTGAAGCTGAACTCTCGGAATGGAATGATATATTTCTCTATGTTGTAAATATTCTCAAAGAAAAAACTAATGAATTCATATATCCTATTATAAGAATTCAAGGCCACATAAAAAAAATTGTTCGTTTTTTAGAAAAAACAGGTAATCATTCTATAATATTAAAGAAGTTAAGGGAATTGCCACCTGTATGGACGGAAAACATCTTAATCGTGGACGATGAAGAAATGATTACGACTCTTATAAAATCTCTTCTAAATCGAGATGGCAATATTGATGTTGCCAACAATGGGGAACAAGCCCTAAATTATCTTGAGAACAAATTTTATAAATTAGTCATTTCTGACATAGATTTGCCAAAAATGGATGGGCTTTCTTTTTACAAAAAGTCTGTAGATAAATTCCCCACTTTGAAGAAAAGATTCCTTTTTATGTCTGGTGATCTTTCCCCTGAAAGGAAGGCTTTTTTCGATGAAAATAATCTGAAATATTTATCAAAGCCCATGAAAATAAAGGTGCTAAGAGAAGCAGCTTCAGAAATCATTCTTTCCATGTGAAAAATTACATTAAAAGTATAGCAAATCAATCTCTGACGATTCTCCATTTTTTTTGCAATGTTGTAAGAAATAAGATATATGTACTGGAAATTGAGATTCTTGTACCTGCGGTTTTGGCGAGAGAGCACAAGGAATCACAAGTTTGATTTCGGTTAGAAATCTTTGATTTAAGGCATTGAAGTTTCAAGCATCGAATCATAAATTAAGGCTGAAATTTCGTTTCTATAAGTTTTATTTAAGACAGATCGAAATTGCAGATTGAGACTCCCAAATCATATACTTTGTGGATTAGATTCACAACCGTGAGAAGAACAAATGAGTGTAAGTTATGGAGGTAAAAAGATGAGATCTATAGTACTATCCTTTATTCTCTTTCTTGGGATAAGCTGGCTGTTTCCAGTGGTCACCATCCAAGGCGATGATAAATCAGATGAAGCGAGATTAAATAACGCTGATGCCGTTCAAGCTATGGCCATCGCCAACGAATGGAAATGGTCCAAAAAGGAGATCACAACCTTCGTTACCCCTCGAGAGGTGGTGTTTAAATTCTCTAAAGATAGAGTTAAAAAGACTCCGCTTCCAGAAGATAAAATGTTGGTCGCTGTGGCTCCTTATATAAAAAGGACGCATAAGTGAGTCATTCATTATATGTCCTCCTGTCAGGGGGAATTGCCCGAAAAAGAGTTTTATGTAAAAGCGGTTGACCAAAATGGAAATATCCTGGTCGATGAAACCATTGTCACCTTGCGAAACGGTTTTTTTGAACTCTGGCTTCCTAGAAACCGTAAGATCGGACTGAGAGTTCAGGGGCTGAATCGAACAGCCAAAGGTCTAATAACGACGTTTGATAACAGCAAAACCTGTGTAACCACGTTTCAATTGCAATAAAACAGGGTCAAAGGAATAGAACAAAAGCCGTATCCTTATGTGGATGGATGTGCTTTTGTCAGAAGGTGAATTGACACCTTATTACAAATTTATTGTTGGAAATTTATTATATTTCAGATTTAGATTATAGATATGAAAGAAAAAAAGATTGACTACCGCTCTGCTAGACTGGGCAACTCCTGAGATTTTGCGTTTTTTTCAAGATCTGATTCAAAAGCCATGGCCAAGAGGGTAAGGATCGTGGGCAGATGAGTGAGACCTCGATTTCATGCTTTTTCATTTTAGATGATCTTTCTTAAAATCACACTGCAATAAATATTTATAGTAGATTCATGTCTTTCTATCCAAACGGATAAAACATCCCTTTCTGACACCATTAAACAAAAAAATCTGTAGTCCCATTACTAAATATATAACATCCCTTGCTACCATCATTTTAGGAGATCCTGCCTTTTTTGTTGAGAAACATCCGCAGTCGAATTCGTGGCCTCTTATGATATTAATAGTCAGAATAAAGATAAAGGCCAGAAGCAATCCGTTTATTATCAAGGCTGCAGATCGTGGATAGATCCCAAGAAGTAAGGATAGGCCTGAGATCAACTCCACTAAAGGAAGAATAATAGCTATTGGGCTTATTAAAACCTCCGGAAAAAGGTTATATCCATAAACAACTTTAGCAAAATCAGTAGGAGACATTATTTTATAATAACTGGCATAGATAAAGGTTATACCGAGAATCCAACGTAATGCTATTTCTATCCAAGAGTTATTGAAAAGATTTCTCAGATTGTTATTCAATTGGGTAGCCCTCCGATTTCCAGCCTTGATAACCATCGATAAAGATACTGACATTTACATAACCGCGGTCAAAGAGACGTTGTTCCAGCGTGTGGCTATCGTTACAGGATCTTTCTGAGCAATACGTAACAATGAAGGTGTCAGTCGAATATTTCTTTTCAAACGCTTCGATGAGGTCATCAAATTTACCGAGAGGCAGGGATTCTGAACCTTTTATATGACCATTTTTAAAATCTTCAAGCGAACGGGCATCAACAAAAAGGGCTTCGCCACTGTCGTATATTTGTTTTGCGATCCTAACATGTTTAATTTCCAATTCGCCACTAAAAACATCGCTGATAGCTTTTGACGCGATAACACCCGGCGGTTCATCCCACTGACCTACAAGGGCAATGCCTGAAGGAGAAAAAAAATTAACAGTGATTGCTGAAATTATGGATACTCCTAAAAGGATTATTATTTCTTTTATGATTTTATTCCATTCCATGCTCATGTTTTCCTTATTCGAATAATATACACGAGTTTTAACTTGTCAAAAATATTTTAATCTTCATCATTTTTTATGTTTTGCCTTAATCATTTTCTTGAAAGCCCAAATCACAGATTTTTGATTATTTTTAATTGCACATCTCAGCAAATATCCGGGTCCAGAGGGCCCTGCCTGTCCCGCTTTGCGGGAGCTTTGGGTTTCCCCTGAAAGGGGATGTTTTACTCAAATCCGTATACGTTAAAAGTGCCTATCTCTGGTTAGCCGGTTGGCCGGTATTAAATTACGGGCAAACCGGCATAACGGGCCGACCGGCACAACCTTTTAAAAATTTAGTTCACTTCAAACTCTTGCAGCGATTCTTCAGGCAGAGCCAAAGAACTCTGACCCCCGCAACCCGGGACAGGCAAGGCCCATCGAATATCCCGCCATGCGGGGAAGGACCAGGTTTTTCAGGACAAAATAAAATTTCCATCCACATCCACTCCAAAATCCTTGCCAAGGTCTTTCAGCATCCGTTTGAAACCATCAAACCGCCCTCCGGTCCGTTTGGCCGCTTGGGCCAAATCTGTTACGGCAAGTGACTTTTTTAAGCTCTCGATGAATTGTTTACCAGTCTCTGCCGTCGCTCTTGCTTCGGCTTCTTCATCCGAATAATGTTCGACAATCTTCGAATCCAGCCGCGGACACATGCGGATATCTTTTCGCGACTGATACACCGCACCGGCAAACGCAAGACACGTTTTTTCGCCGCACTCCCGGCAATTGGATTTTTCAAGGTGTCTTTAGGCAATCCGGTATCAATAACGGCTAAAACGGCTTCAATCAAACATTCAGGGCAATTCCACCCTAAGGAAAAATTGTTCCATGCACGTGTCTTAATTTCTTTAGTTTTTGCTGCTTTACTCATCATTCACATTCTCCTTTAAAGTATTTCATTGAAGGTCATACCTTTAATCGGAAATTAATTTTCTATAGAGCGTGACCGGTTTCTTGCCATTCTTCCAATTTTTCCCGAGACCGTGTAAATCTTCCAGAATCATATACAGTGAAGGGATCAGCAGAAGAGTAATTCCAGTGGCAAAGAGAATGCCGAACCCGAGATTGAAACCATCCAGGATCTTTTGGGTCACAACTGGATCACGACCACCCAAAAATATTGTAAACTATCGAATTTGAAGGTTCAAAGAGATTACTTCAAGGCAATGAGGCGTGTCCAGCAGCGTTATGTTCAAGGCGCTACAAATCCGATGCTTGATTATGGATAAGGGGAGAAAGAGAAATTATGCTTGACATTCACAGAAATATAAGTCAGTAAAATAGGGCATAACCAACCAATAATAATAGAAAAATCAGATCTCATTACGCTTTACTGCAATGTATCCGTCATTTTGAAAGTGGATTCAGAACCTGTGATATCGTTTTTCAATAGGGCAAATCCTTTTAACAGGGTTTGCCTTTTTTGCATTTCTGTAAGAAATACGATATATGTAATTAAAATTGAGATGCTTGAACCTGTGTTTATGGCAAGAAATCTGGACTTACCATATAAAATTTACCCCATCATTTTATTTCCATAATTACAAAATCTAATACCAAATTATTAGAACCATGACATGTGGCTATACGCACGGGCATCCAATCTTGCGAATCTCAATATGACCTGTAACTCTCATTTTGAACATTGACCGCCAAGCACTCTATTCAAGAACGTCCCCTGTTACAAAACCCCATTGAACCGGATGTGTCATGTAACAGGTTGTGCCGAACATGATTGTGCCATGTCCCAGATCATAGAGAAACACTTTTTGGCCGAATATGCCTTCCAATAACAGTAGCATATAGCGTAACAAGTCATCGATATACAGGCGATGAAAGAGATTGGGCCGTTTCATTTTCGGTTGTTCAGAAATAATTCCCCCTTCTTGTCGAGTTTGGCACGTCTTTTGCGAAACTCTTTGATTTAGAGTCATTCATCGATTCAACATCTCTGTTTTTACCTGGTTTACATAACCATTTGACTCTACGGATACATCAAGAAAATTTTCATTTCAGAACTACCGGAGGGTTTTCTGATGGCCAAAAAACCAGCCCATGAAAAGATGAAACCAAAGGCCAACGAGCTAAGAACAAAAACCTCAGAACTAGCTCGTAAAGATCTAATCAGAATTCTGTGGGCTGCTGTAGAGCAAAGCAGTGAAGGTATAGCTATAACCGACATGGAGGGCAATTTACAGTACTTTAACAGCGCCTTTGCAAAAAAACATGGATATACTCCTGATGAACTTATCGGAAAAAATTTATCCGTTTTTCATACCCCCAAGCAAGTTTTCTCTGTAAAACAGGCGAATAGACAACTCAAAAATACAGGTGAATTTAAGGCTGAACTTTGGCATTTAAGAAATGATGGTTCTGTATTTCCTGGATTGATGTACAATTCCCTCATTATGGATGAAAGAAACAATCCGATCGGTATGATGGGAACGCTACGAGATATTAGTGATCTCAAGGAAACTGAAAAGGCACTGAAGAGATCTAAAAAAAAGCTTGAACTGATGTTGAAAAAACGAACCAAAGAGTTAGCAATCAGAAATAAAAAGGTTGAAGAATTAAATAATGCTCTAAAATTTATGCTGACAAAAAAAGATGAAAATAAAAAGCAATTAGAAGAAAATATCTTATCTAACGTGACCAAATTGATTCTGCCATATTTAGAAAAAGTTAAAGAAAATTCTTTAGATGATCATCAGAGACTGTATTTAGAAATGTTAGAATTTAATTTAAAGGAAATTATTTCACCATTTACCAACAACCTATCCTCAAAATACATTAATCTGACGCCTAAGGAAATTCTGGTGGCAGATTCTGTCAGGCATGGCTACCATACGAAAGATATAGCAAAACTCTTGGGGCTTTCTGTCAGGACAATCGAAACTCACAGAGATAGTATCAGGAAGAAAATCGGTATTAAAAATAAAAAGATAAACCTGAGATCCTACCTTTTATCACTTGATTAATACCTAAATTATATCAGTATTTTATCCGAAATAAAAAAACTTGACCTGCCCGGCGCTCGCTGGTATTTATTTATGAGGTAAAACGGTAAAGACCATTCAACTTCATCGGCTTTAATAGTTTCCTTTTCTGCAGACCTGCCAATCGATTTGCACTGAATCCTGCATTGGCCGTATTTTTTATATAGGTTCTAATTTAATTATCAATAATAGTTCTTTTTCTAATCGCCTCGTTCTCGATTCATCGGCCAGTCCAAGGAACTTACTGTCAATCCTGACCGGATTTTGGATTCTCATCTCA
>Ga0102958_1000020_pt1 | contig 27103 bp, 20 predicted proteins | sample SalPonF2_B_D1_MG_FD_84513 | JGI IMG/M metagenome (GOLD analysis project Ga0102958, IMG submission 84513) | Salt pond soil microbial communities from South San Francisco under conditions of wetland restoration - Salt Pond MetaG SF2_B_D1_MG ...
ACCGGCCCGCCTCCTTCGCGTCAATGCAAATGCTTGTTTTGCCGAGATCGGCTAAGCTTTCCGCTTACCCCCGGCCGCGGCCGGGTTGCAGTCCGAAATCACCGGGTCCGGCGAGGAAATTCATACATGTCCAGAAAGAATGCTTTTTACGCCCAGTCGGGTGGCGTAACGGCCGTTATCAATGCTTCGGCCTGTGCGGTTGTCGAAACCGCGCGCAAGCACCGCAACAAAATCGCGAAGGTCTATGCCGGACGAGACGGCATTATCGGTGCTTTGACCGAGGACATGATCGACACCAGCAAGGAGAGCGCCCGCAATATCGCAGCGCTGAAGTACACCCCCGGCGGCGCCTTCGGCTCATGCCGCTACAAATTAAAGGGCTTCGAGGAAAATGAAGCGCAATACCGACGCCTGATCGACGTCTTCGCCGCCCACGACATCGGTTACTTCTTCTACAACGGCGGCAATGACTCCATGGACACCGCCCACAAGGTCTCACAAATCGGACGCAAGCTCGGATACCCGATTACCTGCGTCGGGGTTCCGAAGACCGTGGACAATGATTTGCCCATTACCGACAACTGCCCTGGCTTCGGTTCGGTGGCCAAATACGTCGCCGTGTCGACCCGCGAGGCCGCCATGGACGTGTACTCAATGTCACGCACCTCAACCAAGGTTTTCGTGCTTGAGGTAATGGGCCGGCACGCAGGCTGGATCGCCGCGGCGGGCGGCCTGGCGGCGGAGAAGCCCGGAGATGCTCCGCATATCATTCTGCTGCCCGAGGTCCCGTTCCAGCAGCAAAAATTCCTCGATCGGGTCGAGGAAACCGTGCAGAAACAGAGCTATTGCGTGATCGTGGTCTCCGAGGGCACTGCATACGCCGACGGCCGGTTCCTGGCCGACGCCGGCAGCCGCGATGCGTTCGGGCATGTCCAGCTTGGCGGAGTCGGACAAACCGTGGCAGCGATGGTCAAGGAGCACCTCGGCTACAAATACCACTACGCGGTGGCGGACTATCTGCAGCGATCGGCGCGCCATATCGCCTCCCAGGTCGATCTCGATCAGGCTTATGCGGTCGGCAAGGCGGCGGTGGAACTCGCCGTATCCGGGCGCAACGCCGTCATGCCGGTCATAAAACGCACCTCGGATAAGCCCTATCGCTGGAAAATCGACGTCGCGGAACTCAAGCGAGTTGCCAATCGCGAGAAGAAGCTGCCAAAGAGCTATATCAGCAAAGACGGATTTGGTATCACCGCGGCATGTCGGCGTTACCTGTCGCCGCTGATTCGCGGCGAGGCCTATCCACCGTATCGCAACGGTCTGCCGCATTATGTCGAGCTTAAAAATACCCCTGTCGCGAAAAAGCTGGGCGACGATTTTGTGATATGATCCGCCGCCTTCGACGGCCATGAACAGTCGGCATAAATTCAGAATCGGCTGCTTTGAAACGTCGACGATACCGCGGCAAACGGTAACGCTTTCACTCTATTTGTCGGGCTGGTCAGGTCTGGGGACCCGGCCGTCCGGCGGTGAGCGGGCATCGTCTTGATGTCGCTCTGACGCCAAAAAAAATTCAGGAGGTTAGAAATGTCTGAGGGCACTGCGCTGCTACTGGCGCTTGGATCCGCCATTCTGGCGATCGTTTATGGCGCCGTTTCGGTCGGTTGGGTACTTGCCAAACCGGCGGGCAATGATCGCATGCAGGAAATTGCGGCCGCGATCCAGGAAGGCGCCAAGGCATATATGAATCGTCAGTACAGCACTATCGCGGTTGTCGGTGTGCTGTTGACGATCGTTCTTTGGCTGGCTCTCGATATGGCGACGGCCATCGGTTTCGTAATCGGCGCGGTTTTCTCGGCACTGGCCGGTTATATCGGTATGTTCGTATCGGTACGCGCCAACGTACGTACCGCTGAAGCTGCCCGCCACGGTGTCGCGGTCGCGTTGCCGGTAGCATTTCGCGGCGGCGCGATCACCGGACTGCTGGTTGTGGGCCTCGGCCTGCTGGGTGTCGCCGGATACTACTGGATCCTGAGCGGAATGATGCCGGCCGACAAAGCGCTCAAGCCGCTCATTGGCCTCGCTTTCGGCGGTTCGCTGATCTCGATTTTCGCCCGACTCGGTGGCGGTATCTTCACCAAGGGCGCTGATGTCGGCGCCGACCTGGTCGGCAAGGTCGAAGCCGGCATCCCGGAAGACGATCCGCGCAACCCCGGCGTGATTGCCGACAACGTCGGCGACAACGTCGGTGACTGCGCCGGCATGGCCGCGGACCTTTTCGAAACCTACGCGGTCACCGTGATCGCCTGCATGCTGCTCGGCGGTCTGATGGTAGATCAGCTCGGCAGCGCCGGCGTGCTCTATCCGCTGGTCCTCGGCGGACTGTCGATCATCGCGTCGATCATCGGCACGTTTTTTGTGAAGACCGGACCTTCCGGCAAGATCATGGGTGCCCTCTACAAGGGCGTAATCGTTTCCGGCTTGATCGCCGCGATTGCGTTCTACCCTGCGACGACGATGATGTTCGACGGGGTTCCGGATGCCAACGCGATGGGTCTTTACCTGTCAGCCCTGATCGGCCTTGCGCTGACCGCGGCCATGGTCGTTATCACCGAGTACTACACCGGGACCGACTTCAAGCCGGTCAAAATGGTCGCCGAAGCCTCGACCACCGGTGACGCCACCAATATCATCGCCGGCCTCGGCGTTTCGATGAAAGCAACGACTTTGCCGGTGCTGGCAGTCTGCGCAAGCATCTGGGGTGCATTCGAGCTGGCGGGCCTGTACGGCGTGGCGATCGCCGCGGCATCGATGCTGTCGATGACCGGCATGATTGTCGCGCTCGACGCATTCGGTCCAATCACAGACAACGCGGGCGGCATTGCCGAGATGGCAGAGTTGCCGTCGGATGTCCGCAATATCACCGACCAGCTCGACGCGGTCGGAAACACGACCAAGGCCGTAACCAAGGGTTACGCGATCGGCTCCGCCGGCCTCGCTGCACTGGTGCTGTTCGCCGACTACACCCATACGCTCGAGAGCCTGGGCGCGCATATGACCTTCGATCTGTCGGATCATATGGTCGTCATCGGCCTGCTGCTCGGCGGCCTTGTGCCTTACCAGTTCGCCGCAATGGCGATGGAGGCCGTCGGACGTTCGGCCGGCGCGGTCGTAACCGAGGTCCGGCGCCAATTCAAGGAAATCCCGGGCATCATGGAAGGCACCGGCAAACCCGACTATTCGCGCGCCGTCGACCTGCTGACGCGGTCTGCGATTCGCGAGATGATCGTGCCGTCGCTGCTGCCGATCCTGGTGCCGGTGCTGGTCGGCTGGCTGCTCGGGCCGCAGGCGCTGGGTGGCGTGCTGCTCGGCACCATCATTACCGGACTGTTCGTCGCAATCTCGATGACGACCGGTGGCGGAGCCTGGGACAACGCCAAGAAATACATCGAAGACGGCAACTTCGGGGGCAAGGGATCGGACGCTCACAAGGCGGCCGTTACCGGCGATACGGTGGGCGACCCCTACAAGGACACCGCGGGCCCGGCCATCAACCCGCTGATCAAGATCATCAACATCGTTGCGTTGCTGATCGTTGCGCTGATCGTCTGATAGTCGAAACAACTATGCTCGAAAAAACGCCAGCCCAGGGGCTGGCGTTTTTTTTACCCCGGGGCTTTGAACCCGCGACGCTCTAGGCGGTGTTGGCGGCCACCTCTGCAACAGCGAGGTGCAATGCTCTGGGACGCCCTACTGCATAGCCCTGGATGAAGTCGACGCCCATCTCGCGCACAGTTTCCAGCGAGTCTTCGTCCTCTACCTGTTCGGCAACAACCTGGAAACGTAGCGTTCGCGAAAGCTTGATCAGCGCGGCGACCATCGCCCGGTTGACCGTGTCCTCGCCGAGATTTCGGGTATAGGAGCCGTCAATCTTCAGATAGTCGATCGACAGATTCTTGAGGTTCGCAAACGATCCCAGCCCGCTGCCGAAGTCGTCAAGCGCGAATTCACAGCCCATGCCATGCAGCACCTCGATGAAACGCCTGGCGTGACTGAGATTGTCGACCACTGCCGCCTCGGTCACCTCGAAGCAGATCCGCCCCGGCGAAACACCAGTGTGATCGAGGCAATCGACCACAAATTCAAGGAATTGCTCATCCCCGAGAGTCTGTCCCGACAGGTTTATCGAACAGCTGCGCTGGTGCGGCAGCCGGATCACGTCGCGGCCAAGCGCAGCCAGCGTGGTCTGCACCACCCAGCGGTCGATTTGCGGCATCAGATGATAGCGTTCGGCCGATGCCAGGAATTCATAAGGTGAAACCTCGGTGCCGTCATCGCCCCGAAGCCGCAGAAGCACTTCGACGCCCGGGCCGCTGCCGCTATTTCCCCCGAGCGACAATATCGGCTGCGTATACAGTTCGAAGCGGTCGTCCTTCAGTGCGTTCTGCAGTCTTTGCAACCACAGGATCTCGCCGCGGTGACGCGCCTTGGCCTCATCCCGCGACGAATAAACGTGGACCTGGCCACGCCCGTTTTGCTTCGCGATATAACACGCCGAATCGGCCGCGCCCAGGAGATCCTCGCGACCACCGCTTTCCAGGCCAATTTCCACCAGTCCGATGCTGACGCCCAGTGCAAAAATCTTGTCGCGCCAGACGAAACGGTATGCATTGATGACCTGAACGACCTCTTCGGCAATCTGGCGCGCTTTCTTGAGCGGGCAGCCCGCCAGCAGCATGCCGAACTCGTCACCGCCGAGACGCCCGACCGAATCGGAATCGCGGACCTTGTCCTTGATCAGACCCGCAACTTCGCGCAACAGGTTGTCGCCCGCGGCATGCCCGCAGGTGTCATTCACGACCTTGAATCGATCTAGATCCAGGTAGCAAAGCACGTGACTCGCCTCGCCGCTGCGGGCAGTCGTCAGCGATTCGTCAATCCGGCTCTCGAATTCGCGCCGGTTGATCAGCCCGGTCAGCGGATCGTGACTCGCCTGGTAGGTCATCTGCCGGGCCAGTCCGCGCATTTCGGATACGTCTCGCAGCACGATCACAGCGCCAACAGTTTCGCCCGCGAGGTTGTTTATCGGCGATGCCGTCATTTCCACCGCAATTTCGGCATCTCCCACAGCAGGCAGCAGCAGCGTGCGGCCGCCCATCACGATTCGTTGCTGACGCGCAAGACAGGCGCGAACAGGATCCGCAACCCGGCGCCGGTCATTCTCATCCACAAGCGACACCAGGTCACTGAAACGGCGCCCGAGCGCATCAGCGCTCATGACGCGGGTGAGTTGTTCGGCCGCGCTGTTGATGTAGTCGATTTTGCCGGCGCTATCGGTGGTCACGACTCCCTCGGCAACGCTCTCGAGGGTTACCCTGGTCTGGATCCGGCCTTGTTCGAGCGCAGCCTCCAGCGCTTTCTGGTGAGAGATATCCAGGATGACCGACATCACCGCCGGCTGGCCGTGATACTGGATCGGGTGCGATGTGATCCGGACCCAGACCCCGTTGCCGTGACGATCCAGCATCTGCGCCTCGACCGGCTTGCCGCCGTGGAGCCCGGCCAGTACCGCCTCGAGACGGGACCGGAGCTTATCTCGGTACGCTTCGTGTACGAGGTCCGTGAACGTCTGCTCCTCAAGATCGGACTGGCGCACGCCGCGAAGCGAGGCGAGGCGAGGGTTGGCGTACTCGATGGTATCGCGATGTATGACGACGGCCTGATCAACCTGTTCGGCGAGCCCGTGAAACAACGTATCGCGCTCGCGATGCTCTCGCTCCACTCCCTGCGCCGCTTCGAAAACGGCATTGATACTGTTTTCAATCTCGGAAAAGGGATCGTCTTCCGCAGACCGCGACACACGTTCGTGGAAAAGACCGCCGCTGGCAATCTCGGCGATTTCGTCGCTCAGACGCGCGATTCGCTCGCGCGTTCGTTGCCGTGTCAGCCACAGGGCTCCACCGAGGATAAGGATCACAGCGGCCAAGACGACGAGCAGCAGTATTATTGTCAGCCGGTCAGCGGGCATCCAGAGCTCTTGTCGTCCGTGCGTGGGAAGAGACGGTCGCGTCGTCGCATATTTTGTTTTCGCTCAAGCATATCTCAAGGGCGGCTATGCAGCCGATGAATTAACCATAATGCGCGGCCCCTGCTTGTCACGGAATCGTCCAGTCCGTAACCTTTACCACCTTCCCCGCCAGCGCGCGGACCAGCAGGAGCCAAGCAATGAATTTCGATTCGGCCCGGGTGCAGATGGTCGAACAGCAGGTGCGTGCCTGGGACGTCCTCGACGAGAAAGTCCTCGACACGCTGACCCAGGTACCCCGGGAGCATTTCGTTCCCGAAGCTTACCGGGAGCTGGCGTTCGCCGATACTGCCATTGATCTGGGTTATGGCGAAACCATGATGACACCACAGCAGGAAGGCCGATTATTGCAGGCGCTGGAGCCGCGCAAAACCGACAATGTGCTGGAGATCGGCACGGGTAGCGGCTTCCTGACGGCCTGTCTGGCGCGCCTCGCCGGTCGCGTCAGGAGTATGGAGATTCATGAGCATTTCTGTATCCGCGCGCGCGAAAAATTGGCTGCGCTGGAATTTGACAACGTCAACATCGACTGTGCGGATGCGATGAACCTCGCCCAGCGCAGCCGTTATGACGCCGTTGCGGTCACCGGCTCCTTGCCGCACCTCGAGCGGCGCTTCCAGGACGCGTTGAAGATCGGCGGCCGACTTTTTGTCATTGTCGGCCAGGCTCCGGTGATGGAAGCACTTTTGATCACCCGGGTGACCGAGGACGAATGGCTGCGCCAGACTCTGTTCGAAACGGTGGTTCCACCGCTAAAAAATGTGCCGGAAATCACGCACTTCGAATTCTAGGTATCATCGCTCATCAGTCCGGGACCGGCATCGAACCTGAGCGCCCGGCATTCATTGCAACCAAATGAAGTCTGTGTGGTCTGCAATGAGGAAGAACACGGGCACCGGGGGCCCCGATAAATAAAAACCGGGTTTGTGCTTAACCGATTTAGTGATATAGTCAACTATAACACCTAGCGCCAGGTGTTCCTGGCTATCGTGCAGAGGAACCTGCAATGCTTCAGCGACGCCAATGTCTGACCTTAATTGCCGCCTGCTGGGCGGTTTTTTCCACCGCCAGCGCCGAGAGCCTGATTGAAGTCTATGAGCGGGCTCGTATCAGCGACCCGCAGATTCGCGAAGCCGATGCGCTGCGCCTGGCCAACCGCGAGGCATTGCCGCAGTCGCGAAGTGCACTGCTGCCACAGATAGATTTCAATTACACCTATCAGGAACAGGATCAGGACGGCAGCTCGTCCTTTCTCCAGGTCAACCAGGAAACCCTCGAAACCACACCGGTCCCGCGCGATTTCAACGAGGACTCCGACACCGAGACCTGGCGCCTCGAACTCAGACAAAGCGTGTTTCGTTGGGATCGCTGGGTGCAGTACCGGCGTTCTGAGAAAGTTGCCGCGCAGGCCGAGATCGACTATTCCGCAGCCCAGCAGGACCTGATGCTGCGTGTCTCCGCACGCTATTTCAATGTCCTGGCGGCGAAAGACACCCTGGACTCGGCCGAGGCGGCGCTCGAATCCACTGCGCGCCAGCTGGAACAGGCCGAAAAACGGTTCGAGGTCGGGCTGATTGCGATCACCGACGTGCAGGAAGCCCAGGCTGCCTACGACAATACGGTCGCCGCAGTCATTGCCGCCAAGCGCGATCTCGCCACGGCGGCCGAGTTTCTGCGTGAAATAACAGGCGAAAGCTACGCGGAACTGCAGCAACCGGGCGATGATCTGCCGCTCGCGATACCGTTGCCGGCCGACGAGGACGCCTGGGTGGACCGCTCGCTGGAACAGAACCTGACGCTGCTTTCGAGCCGGGTCAATCTCGATATCGCCAGCGATGACATCAAGATCCAGCGCACCGGCTATTACCCGACTATTGACCTGGTTGCGTCGACCGGCAATTTCGACCAGACCACGGACGGTGACAGTACGACCGTATTCCCCGGTGCCGGCTCGATAACGTCGCCGACCGACTCCGACGCGGATGTAGATACCGACTCTATCCAGCTACAACTGAATGTGCCGCTATTCCAGGGCGGACGGGTGCGCTCGAATGTCCGCGAAGCGGTTTACCGGCAGCGTGCCGCGAAGGAAAGGCTGGAACGGGTCATGCGCGAAACGGAACGCGAGTCGCGCGACGCATACTTGAGCCTGATGGCCGAGATTTCGCGGGTCAAAGCGCTGCGCCGCGCCGTCGAGTCGAGCCAGACCGCGCTGGAAGCAACCGAGGCCGGTTTCGAGGTCGGCACCCGAACCACGGTCGACGTGCTCGATGCGAGGCGCCGGTTGTTCGAATCAGAAACCAACTACGCCCGCAGCAAGTACGACTACATCGTCAATATCATCCGCCTGAAACAGGCGGCCGGGATATTGAGTCCGCGCGATCTGATGGAAGTCGACGGCTGGCTCAACCAGAGCGTGGCAACGCGCTAGACCCTGATCCTGGAAACGCCGGCGCCGAAGGTCCTGCATCGCCTTCCGCGAGCAGCGGCTGAAGGAACTCCAGCAGGCGCCGGACTGCGCCGCGATTCGCGGCCACCGCATCTCGGCCGAGCGCGCCTCGCCGCTGCCTTTCCGCCGGGTCGGTCAACAGCGACTCAACCCGAGCCTGCAGCTCCCGCTCATCGGCAACGACCGCGGCGGCACCGGCGGCAACAAGCAGCTCCAGTACATCTTCCGAGTTGAAATTGTGGGGACCGGTCAGGATCGGTAATCCGTGCGCGGCTGGTTCCAGCAGGTTGTGACCGCCTATCGGCACCAGGCTGCCACCGACAAAGGCAATATCGGCGCTGCCGTAAAACGCGTTTAGCTCACCCAGCGTGTCGATCAGAAATACCTCACAATCTGACACGTCGTTCTGACCCGCGGTACTGTGGCGGCAATAACGCAATCCTGATTCCCGCAACAACTGCTCGACAAGCTCGCAACGCTCGGGATGGCGCGGCGCCAGCAGCAACACCGTGCCTGCTCCATGCCGTTGCAGTCGCTGCTGGATACCGATCACAGTCTGCTCCTCGCCCGGATGCGTGCTAGCGGCAATCCAGACCGGGCGCGAATCCCAGTGCCGGCGGCGAAAATCCTGCCCCCAGCGGGCCTGGTCACGGCGCAGCGGCTGATCGAATTTCAACGTCCCGATGACATGGGTGCGCTCCGGCGGCGCACCGAGCTGGATGAAGCGGTCGGCATCGCGAGCACTCTGCGCGGCAATGACAATGCCGTGCGACAACGTCTCGCGAAAGAGCCCCACCATGACTCTGTATCGGCCCATCGAGCGCGGCGAAATCCGCGCGCTCGCCAGTACCAGCGGGATGCCTCGACGGCCACACTCGTGGTAGAGATTCGGCCACAGCTCGGTCTCCATGATGATCGCAATCCGCGGTCGCAACCGGTCGAAGAACCGGGCGACCGCGCCCGGCAGGTCGTAAGGTGCGTAACTGTGCAACACACGATCGCCAAACAAAGCGGCCGCGCGGGCCGAACCGGTCGGCGACATCGTCGTAATTGCAATCGGGATGCCCGGAAAGCGCTGGACCAGCGCCTCCACCAGCGGCACGGCCGCCTGCACCTCGCCGACCGACACCGCATGAATCCAGATCGTGTCCTGGCTCGCCCGGGCCGCGCCCCAGCCGAGCCGCTCGCCAAGCCGCTGCCAGTAACCGTGATTGGAGAAACCGCGCCACAGCAGCAAAAAGAACGCTGCCGGCGCCGCCAGGTAAGACAGCCCGATATAGAGTGCGCGCAGCGCGGATGTGCCGCCGGGCCTGCTCACCGTTCGCGGATGGTATTGATGATTCGGCTGGTCGAACGCCCATCGAGGAACGACAGGACCCGTACCTCGCCGCCGCTGCGGCGGACATGATCCGCACCGACGATATCTTCGATACGATAATCGCCGCCTTTGACCAGCAAGTCGGGCGACATTGCCGCGATAAGCATCTCCGGCGTGTCCTCGCTAAAACTCACGACCCAGTCGACCGCGGCAAGACCGGACAGCAAGGCGACCCGGTCGGCCAGGCTCATCACCGGACGCCCTTCGCCTTTCAGCCGGCGCACGGAATCGTCGTCGTTGACTGCAACCAGCAGCCGGTCGCCGAGGCTTCGGGCCTCCTGCAAGAATGCAATGTGGCCGGCGTGGAGGATGTCGAAACAGCCGTTCGTCATGACCACGCGCTCGCCGCGTTGTTGCGCCTCGCGAACGAATGCGAGCAACTCGGCAACGTCCAGTCCGGCCAGCCCCGCGGAGCCGCTGCGATGCATCGCGAGCCGCAATTCGCCGCGCGTCACGGCCGCGGCACCAAGCTTGCGCACGACCAGGCCGGCAGCGCGGTTGGCGAGTTCGGCGGCAGTACCGAGGGTCAGCCCTGCCCCCAGGGCGGCAGCGAGCGTGGCGATAACGGTGTCTCCCGCGCCGGTTACGTCGAACACCTCGCGAACCTCGGCCGCCAGGTGCTGTGTCCGGCCCCCGCTCTCGACGATGCAGATACCGCGTTCGCCGCGGGTGATCAGCAGTGCATCCAGACCGAGGTCGGTACACAGCCGGGCCGCCTTTTCCTCCAGATCTTCATCGTCGTCGAACCCTCCCACGACCCGCGCGAACTCGCCCTCATTGGGGGTCAGCAATGTGGCCCCGGCGTAACGCGCGAAATCGTCGCCCTTGGGATCGACCAGTACCGGTACTCCGTGGCGGCGACAGGCCGCGATTATCTTCTCGGTGTGCTGCAGCGCGCCTTTCGCATAGTCCGACAAAACGGCGATACCCGCCCATGACAACGCGGCGGCGGCCTTGTCGGCAATCGCATCCGCTGCCGCCGGTGACGCCGGATTCTCGAAATCGAGCCTCAACAGCTGTTGATTGCGGCTTACCACACGAAGCTTCGCGGTCGTGGTTGCGGTTTCATCCACATGGATGTCGCCAACGACGTTCGCCTCGTGCAGTCGCGACACCAGGATCGTTCCCGCCTCGTCGCTTCCTGCGGAGCCGACCAGCCGGACTCCGGCTCCGAGGCATGCAAGATTGAGCGCAACATTGGCCGCGCCGCCCGGGCGATTATCGGTGTCGTTGATGCGTACCACCGGTACCGGCGCTTCGGGCGAAACCCGGCTGGCCTCGCCAAACCAGTAGCGGTCGAGCATTACATCGCCGACAACCAGCACATTGACGTCGTCGAAGTCGGGAATTTCGATGCTCATTGGCGGCCATCGTGACGCGCGGGAAGGCGCGCCATGTTAGCACAGCCCGAGTGCGCTCCCGGGCTAGAATAGCGGCGAGCAAACGGTAATCGAATGGAAAACGAATCTTCGCCAGCGCGCACACTGTACAGCCCCAGATACTGGCCAGGCTGGGTTGGCGTGATGCTGTGGCGTGCCCTTGCCGCGTTACCTTTCGCGCTCAGCCTCGGGATCGGCCGGCTGATCGGACGCGTTCTTTACAGACTGATGTCGCGGCGGCGCCGGATCGCCGAGATAAATCTCGAATTGTGCTTTCCTTCATCCACCAGGGCCGACCGCGAGCACCTTGCAAAAGAGCACTTCGCAAGCCTGGGCGCCGCGCTGGCCGAAGCGGGCCTTGCCTGGTGGGGCAGCCGCAAGAGGGTTTTGCGGTATGCAAAAATCCACGGTCTCGAAAATCTCGAGGCGGCGGCGCGCGGCGGACGCGGCGTAATACTGCTAACCGGCCATTTCACTCCACTGGAACTGACCGGACGAATACTCGGCGAGGCCGTTCCCGGGATTACCGCAATCTATCGCGCCAACGAAAATGCGCTGCTGGATGCAGTAACCAAGCGCGGACGCGAACGAACCGGACACACACTGCGCAAGCAGCAAACCCGCGAGATAGTCAGGACGTTACGGGCGGGGAAGATGATCTGGTACGCGCCGGATCAGCATCACCGGGGCGCTCAATGCGCCCAGGTGCCGTTCTTCGGCCGCCCGGCCGCCACCAGTCTTGCCACGCCGCGACTGGCCGAGCTGGGACGCGCTGCCGTAGTGCCGTATCAGCCACGGCGTCTGCCGAACGGCCAGGGCTACGAAGTCAGACTGCTGCCGGCGCTGGAAGATTTTCCGAGCGCTGACGCGGTTCGCGACCTCGAGCGCATCAACAAGATTCTGGAGGGGTGGATCCGGGAGCAACCAGAGCAGTATCTGTGGATACACCGGCGCTTCAAACCGGCGCAACCGGACATGCCCGATCCTTACGCCGCGCCCGGGGCCTGATTTTCCCGGCGGGCGCCAACACCGTCTTGTCCAATGCCGGCCTCGCGGTCCAGGAAAGTGCGCACCCCGGAGGCAACCGGCTGAAATTCAAGGTGACAGCCAACGCCGCGCAGCGCCGTCAGGTCGGCTTCGGTAAGACTCTGATAACTGCCCGCCAGCGTCGACGGAAACGCGACATAACGCAACGTGCCTGTGCCATGCCAGTCCATCACCGCGCGGGCGACGGAGTTGAAGCTCGCGCTCTGTCCGGTACCGACATTGAATATACCGCTGACCTCGGGATGATCCAGCATCCAGAGATTCACCGCCACGACATCATCGACATGGACGAAATCGCGCCGTTGTTCTCCGGCGCCATAACCGTCGCTGCCTTCAAACAACTTCAGTTCGCCATGCTCCAGCAATTGACGATTGAGCTGGAACACCATGCTCGCCATGTCGCCTTTGTGAGCCTCGTTGCCGCCGTAAACATTGAAATACCGCAGTCCCACGATCTGCCGACCGCGGCAGGTGCTGGCGCGGCGCCGCACGTAACAGTCGAAAAGATATTTGGAGTAGGCGTAGACGTTAGCGGGACGTTCGTTTGCAGGTTCTTCCGCAAAAACCTTACCGCGCCCGTAGACCGATGCGGATGATGCGTAGATCAGCGGCCACCCGAGCTTGATACAGAGTTCCAGCAAACGCCGTGAATACTCGTAGTTGTCGCGCATCATCAGGCGGCCGTCGAGTTCGGTCGTGCGCGTACATGCGCCCTGATGAAAAACGGCTTTTACCTCTCCGCTCCAGGGCAGGTTGGTCTCGAGTTGCTCGAGCAAATCGTCCTTGTCGAGATAATCGAGAATTTGCGAGTCGAGCAGATTGCGGAACTTGTCGCCATCGGTCAGATCGTCCGCGACGATAATGTCGTCGTAGCCGCGGGAATTCAGCGCACGGACGAGGTTGCTGCCGATAAATCCTGCACCGCCGGTGACAATAATCATGCACATCCCCGGCGCCGGACCGGGCACGGCGGGGCAGCTACCGCAACACCGGACCCCGAATCAGGTGTCGGCGGAAGAACGCAACACATACAACGCGCCGCAATAAGGACAAATTGCCTCGCCGGTCTGCTCGATCGGCAGAAAAACCCTGGGATGGGAATTCCAGGCAGTCATGCCCGGCATAGGGCACGACAGCGGCAAGTCCGCGGCCGTAACGGTATACCGAGACTCGCTGTTCGCCTGCGTTGCGGGTTGACCGGGGTTCACGGAACCGCTGTTCACACCTGCCTCCTGGAGACTGACCGTATCTTCCGTGCGGCGCAGAGTATAGCAGCGCCGGCATTCTCATCCAGCAGTGCTGCCCGCCCCGAACACGCTGTCCCAGCACGAGGCAACGAACCCGCGCTCTTCGGACAGTTCCTCGTCACCGATGACGCCCTCGGCCCCGATCAGCGCCAGTCTGTGCAGGCGTTGCCGGAACGCCAGATAGATTGCGGTCAGCCGCTGCGCCACCTCCTGCTCGACCACGGCCTCCGTGGCCAGCGCCTCGAGTTGCCGTACGTTATCGCTGAACGTCAGCAACTGCGGCCGTTCCGCAGCGTTCCGCAAAACCAGGTACTGCACGATAAACTCCAGATCGGCGACCCCGCCACGATCCTGCTTGAGATCGAATCCACCGGGCTCCGCGCGCGACAGATCGCGGCGCATGCGGGCACGCATGGTGGCGACTTCCTGCTGCAGCGTGTCGCGGCGAACGGCCTCACGCAGAACGTCGCATCGCAACTGCTCAAACTGCTGCCGCACGGTCGTCGACCCGGCCACTGAGCGCGCCCGCAGCAACGCCTGGTGCTCCCAGGTCCAGGCATCCTCGCGTTGGTACTTTTCAAAGGCCCGTACTGCCGCCACCATCGGCCCCGATTTACCGCTCGGACGCAGCCGCATATCGACCTCGTACAGAACTCCGGAGCGTGTCTGGGTACTCAACAGGTTGATGATGCGCTGGCCGAGCCGGGCAAAGAAACGCGAGTTATCGAGCTTTTTTTCCCCATCCGTGTACTGCTCTTCGCCGCAGGAATCATGCAGAAACACCAGGTCGAGGTCGGATCCATAGCCGAGTTCAATGCCGCCGAGCTTGCCGTAAGCGACGATTGCAAACCCGGCGCGCCGACTGTTGCCCTTCTCGACACACATCGGCCAGCCATGACGTTCCACCAGTTGCCCTAGCGCCATGGCCAGGGTTCGTTCCAGAATCAGCTCCGCGATGTCGGTGAGCCGATCACTGACTTTCATCACGGGCAACCGTCCGCTCAGATCGCTGACCGCGACGCGAAAACTCGCAGCGCGCTGGAATTCCCGTAACACCTCCATCTGCCCCTCGACATCGGCGTCGTCGATATATTCGAGACGCTCGCTCAACCCGCTCTCCAGCTCGGCGCGATCCGGCGGTTCCGAGAAAATTCGCGGATCGAGCAATTCGTCGAGCAACAGCGGGTGTTCGGCGATGCGCCCGGCAAGAAAATCCGTTTCGCCGCATAATTCGACCAGTCTCGCCAGGGCAACCGGATTTTCGCTAAGCAGCGCAAAATAGGCCGAGCGCCGCCCTACCGCGGACAGAATCCGGGCCAGCCGCCGCATCACCTGTGTTGGCTCGGCCTGGTTGGCCAGACTTGCGATGAGTCGCGGCATCAGCGCATCCAGTCTGCGGCGGCCGGTTGCGTCGAGCCGCCGATACAGACCGCTGGATCGAAGGTCGGCAATAATTCGAGCGACAGCCGCGCCGTCATCGACACCGGATTCAGACAGGATTCCCTCGATTTCGGCGACATCGAGATCCTCGTCCCATGCTCCGCGCGGGCTCGGCGCGCCGGGCCGCTCCGGACCTATGACCACCTCTTCGAAAATCGCGCTGACCCGCTCGCGATGCGCCGCCAGGTCCGCGGCAAACTCCGTCCATTCAGGAAAGCCCATTGCGTAGGCTAGCCGCGCTCTCGCGCCGCCTTCCTGCGGCAATTCATGGGTCTGCTGTTGCGCAAACGCCTGGAGCCGGTTCTCGACCCGGCGCAGAAAACGATAAGCCTCGCGCAGGTTATCGGCCGCGCGCGGTGGGAGCAGCCGCTTGTCGGCAAGACACGCCAGCACCCGCATCAGCTCGGTCGTTCGCAGCTGAGGGATACTGCCGCCGCGCACCAGCTGGAACAGCTGGGCGATAAACTCGATTTCGCGAATTCCTCCGGGCCCGAGCTTGATATTGTCACGCAGGTCGCGACGAGCGACATCGCGGTCGATCAAGGCCTTCATCTCGCGCAGTGAGGCAAATACGCCGAAATCCAGATACCGGCGATAGACAAACGGCCTCAACACCTGTTCGCGCAATTCCGCGCCGCTGGTATGCGCGCTCATTGGCCGCGCCTTGATGTAGGCGTAGCGTTCCCAATCACGGCCATGCTGTTGCAGGTAAGCCTCGAACGCGGCGTAACTCAGCGCCAGCGGCCCACTGTCGCCGAACGGGCGCAACCGCATGTCCACTCTGAATACAAAGCCCTCGGGCGTCGTTTCGTCCAGCAAGCGAATGAGCTTCTGCCCGAGGCGAACGAAGTAGGTTTCATTGGCGACGCAACTGCGGCCGTTCGTTTCACCGCCACCGGCAAACAGAAAAACGAGGTCGATATCCGATGAGAAATTGAGTTCCCAGCCGCCGAGTTTGCCCATTCCGAGCACGAGCAGGTCGACGTTCTTGCCGTGCCTGTCCACGGCGTTGCCAAAACGCGGCGCCAGCAACTCACGGCTGCGCTGGAGCGCAGCGGCAATGCAGTGCTCCGCAACCATACTCTGATCGCGCAAAACCGCTTCGATTTCCGCGAGCCCTGCGAGATCGTGCCACGCGATACGCAGCCACTCGTGGCGACGTAACCGGCGCAGCTCATCCATAAACGCCTGTTCGCCGTCAGTCTCCTCCAGCGCGGCGAAACGCTGCCGCGTCGCCTCTGCCGTGGCGCTGCCCGAGAGCGCACCGCTCGCGTACATTTTACCCAGCAGACCCGGCTCCAGGGTCAGCGTCTCGAGCACGAAGCGGCTAGACGCGGCGACTTTTCCAAAAGCACGGCGCAGTTCGGGATCCGACGCCAGCGCGTCCCGTCCCGCTTCATCCACCGAATCAACGAACGCCGCGAGATCCCTGCGCAGCGAATCCGCTAGCAGCGCGGGAAGATCCGGAGGCATCAGGTCGTCGGGAGTCACCGCGACAATCTGACATGCGAACTACGTCGCCGCAATATAAAAAAAGGCCCCGCCTAAGCGGGGCCTCTCAGCACAGTGGCAAGACGCGCGGGCGCGTCCGGCGGATGATTACATCATGCCGCCCATGCCACCCATGCCGCCCATGCCGCCCATGTCGGGCATTCCGGGCCCATCGTCTTCCTTCGGCGCCTCGGCCACCATTGCTTCGGTGGTGAGGAGCAGACCCGCGACCGAGGATGCGTTCTGCAGCGCGGTACGGGTGACCTTGGTCGGGTCCAGGATACCCATCGCGATCATATCGCCGTATTCGCCGGTTGCGGCGTTGTAGCCGTAGTTGGCGTCGTCCTTGGCGCGGACCGCGTTAAGGACCACCGAACCGTCTTCGCCGGCATTCTCGACGATCTGGCGCAGCGGCTCTTCGACAGCGCGACGCAGGATGTTCATACCGACGTCCTGATCGTGGTTGGCGCCCTTGAGGTCCTTGATGCCGTCAAGCGCGCGAATCAACGCCACGCCGCCACCCGGAACCACGCCTTCCTCGACGGCCGCACGCGTGGCGTGCAGGGCGTCTTCGACACGCGCCTTCTTCTCTTTCATCTCGATCTCGGTCGCGGCACCGACTTTGATTACGGCAACACCGCCGGAGAGCTTGGCAACGCGCTCCTGCAGCTTCTCTTTGTCGTAATCGGAGGTGGCTTCCTCGATCTGGGCGCGGATCTGCTCGACCCGGTCCTTGATTTCGCTGGCCTGGCCGGCGCCATCGATCAGCGTCGTGTTTTCCTTGGTCACCTGGATCTTCTTGGCCGAGCCGAGATCGTCCAGCGTGGCCTTCTCCAGAGACAGGCCCACCTCTTCCGAGATCACCGTGCCGCCGGTCAGGATCGCGATGTCCTGCAGCATGGCTTTGCGACGGTCGCCGAAGCCGGGGGCCTTGACGGCCGCGACCTTGACGATACCGCGGATATTGTTGACCACCAGCGTGGCCAGGGCTTCGCCCTCGACGTCCTCAGCCACGATCACCAGCGGACGGTTCGATTTGGCGACCGACTCCAGCACCGGGAGCATGTCGCGGATATTGCTGATTTTCTTGTCATGCAGAAGGATGAACGGATCCTCGAGCTCAACGCTCTGACTCTGCTGATCGTTGATGAAATAAGGCGACAGATAACCGCGATCGAACTGCATGCCTTCGACGACGTCGAGCTCGTTCTCGAGCGCCGAACCTTCTTCGACGGTGATGACGCCTTCCTTGCCGACTTTTTCCATCGCGTCGGCAATGATGCTGCCGATCGACTCATCGGCATTGGCCGAGATCGAACCGACCTGGGCAATCGCCTTCGAATCGGCGCACGGCTTCGACAGCTTCTCGAGTTCGGCGACGAGATCAGCCGACCCCTTGTCGATCCCACGCTTGAGATCCATCGGGTTCATACCCGCGGCGACGGCCTTGAGGCCCTCACGCAGGATTCCCTGGGCCAGCACGGTAGCGGTGGTGGTACCGTCACCGGCGATATCGGAGGTCTGCGATGCGACCTCTTTTACCATCTGCGCACCCATGTTCTCGAACTTGTCTTTCAGCTCGATTTCCTTGGCGACAGAAACGCCGTCCTTCGTGACGGTCGGGGCGCCGAAGCTCTTCTCGAGCACGACATTGCGGCCCTTGGGACCGAGAGTTACCTTTACGGCATTCGCCAGGACGTTGACGCCGCGCACCATGTGCTGGCGGGCATCATCGCTGAAGCGGACTTCCTTTACAGCCATTTTCAATTCCTCACTGAATTCTGTTAGTTGAAACGGATCGCCATGTTACGGCGGCAGCGTTTCTTACGACTCAATCACGGCCATGACGTCTTCTTCACGCATGACCAGCAGATCTTCGCCTTCAACCTTGACCTCGGTGCCGCTGTACTTGCCAAACAGCACTGCATCACCGATCTTGATGTCCAGCGGACGGACTTCGCCGCTTTCCAGGATTTTGCCGTTACCAACGGCCACGACCTCGCCCTTGATGGGCTTTTCGGTTGCGGTGTCGGGAATAACGATTCCGCCGGGGGAGGTACGTTCCTCCTCCATGCGTTTGATGATCACGCGATCATGCAATGGGCGAATCTTCATGTTTCAGCTCTCCTTAAGCTCAATTCATGAACGGGTTCAAATTCGAGGTGCCAGAACTGCTGTTAGCACTCGCCTCTGGGGAGTGCTAATAATAGGGGCGCGCCGCCATTTTTCAAGCGAAAAAAATTTGTATATTATTCAATGACATCTGACCTGAAGGGCAATTCTGCCCAAGCAAAATCCCGACGAATCACTACTATGGACGAAGAATTCCTGCTCGTTCTCACCACCTGCCCCGATCCGGAATCCGCGCGGCGCCTCGCGACGAAAGCGGTAGAGGCGAAGCTTGCCGCCTGCGTTAATCAGCTTCCGGGTGTGAACTCGTTCTACTCGTGGGAAGGAAAATTGCAGCAAACTGTCGAGATCATGCTGCTGTTCAAGACCCGCAGACCGGCGTATGAGGCGCTCGAAGCACTGTTGCGGGACGAGCACCCTTACGAACTTCCCGAGATCATCGCGGTCCCTATCAACCACGGCTCCCCCGGATATCTGAAATGGATCGAAGACAACACAACCTAGCGAACGGCCGATATGGCCTGATCGGGTTCGCGCTATTCGGGATACTGCTGCTCGCGGGTCCGGCGCTCGCAGCGCAGGACGAACCGTTGCGACCGGAACAGGCTTTCCCCTATGGGGTCGCGGCCGACGCCGAGACGATCGTCGTGACATTCGGGCTGGTCGACGGTTACTACCTCTACAAAAAGCGCTTCAGGTTCACCAGCCCCGACGGGCGTGTCAGTCTCGGCGATCCGCGTTTCCCGCGTGGCGAGATCCACGAGGACGAGTTCTTTGGAAAAATGGAGATCTTCCGCAACACGTTTGCGATCGAGATTCCCTACTCGGCACCGCCGGATCTGGATCGGCTCGAGCTGCAAATGCGGTTGCAGGGCTGCGCAGATATCGGCCTGTGCTATCCGCCGGACACCTGGACAACGGAGGTCGCGCTGCCCCAGCGAGCAGCACCGGCAACACCGCCGCGATCCGACCTCGGCGCTATTCTCGGGGCCACGGGTGGCGCAACCGAAACCGCTTTTCTCCAGGCCGAGGAGGCATTTGTCGTCGATGCCATTCTGGCGGACCCCAACAACCTTTTGTTGCGCTGGACGATTGCCGACGGTTACTACCTTTACCGCGACAAACTCGCTGTCGCCACTGACAGCACCCTTATCCAGCTGGCGGCCCCCGAACTCCCTCCCGGCAAACCCAAGACCGACGAGTACTTCGGCGCCACCGAGGTCTATTACGGATCGGTCGATGTTCGCGTCCCGTTCGCCCGCAGCGGGCCGGAAAGTGGCGATATCGTCCTGCGACTGGCGCTCCAGGGTTGTGCCGAGGACGGAATCTGCTACCCGCCGATGACCCGCGAGTTGCAGCTTTTTGTACCGGCGGTCGATGCTGTGCAGACCACCGGCACGACAACGCCGAACGTGCCACTGTCCGAACAGGACCGGCTGGCGAAACTGATCGGCGAGGGAAACCTGCTGCTCGTCCTTTCCACGTTCTTCGGCATCGGCATCCTGCTTGCTTTCACACCCTGCGTGCTGCCGATGATTCCGATCCTCTCGGGAATCATTGTCGGTCAGGGTGAAAATACCAGCACGGCCAAAGCCACGGCGCTGTCGTTTACCTATGTAATGGGCATGGCGCTGACCTATACCATCGCCGGGGCGCTGTTCGCGATGGCCGGGCAACAGGCGCAGGCCGTTTTCCAGCAACCGTGGATCATCGTGACCTTCAGCTTGTTGTTCGTGGCACTGGCGCTCAGCATGTTCGGCCTGTTCGAGCTGCAGATTCCGGCGGCGCTACAGACGCGGTTGAGCAACATGAGCAACCAGCGCCAGACCGGTACGTATCTGGGGACATTTGTCGTTGGTGCGCTGTCTGCACTGATCGTCAGCGCCTGCGTCGCCCCGCCGCTGGTTGCCGCGCTCGCCGTAATCGGCCAGGCTGGCGACGTGGTCCGGGGCGGACTTGCGCTGTTCGTCATGAGCCTCGGCATGGGTGCGCCGTTAATCGCGTTTGGCGCATCGGCCGGCAAGATCCTGCCCAGGGCCGGAGGCTGGATGGAGCAGGTGAAAGCGTTTTTCGGCTTCCTGTTACTCGGCGTGGCGGTGTGGATGCTCGAACGCATTCTGCCGGGTGCCGTAATCATGTTGCTGTGGGCGCTCCTGGCGGTAGCACTGGGAGTGTTTTTTGGTGCGCTCACCGCGTTACCCGGCTCCGCGAGCATCTGGCGCCAGCTGTCACGCGCGCTCGGCGTGGTCACCCTCGCCTACGGACTGTTGCTGCTGATCGGCCTGGCGGCGGGCGGGCGCGATCCGCTGCAGCCCCTGGCCGGGCTCCGTGGCACGGGCAGCGCAACCAGCGAGCACGGTGTCGCTTTCACCCGCATCAAGACCTCGGCCGATCTCGACGCGCAACTGCGCGCAGCCGCGGCACGCAACCAGCCGGCCATGCTCGACTTCTACGCGGACTGGTGCGTGTCGTGCAAGGAAATGGAGCGCTATACGTTTACCGATGGCGCGGTCCAGGATTCGCTGCGCGATGTTCTGCTTCTCCAGGCCGACGTTACTGACAACGATGATCGGGACCGCGAACTCCTGCAGAGATTCAATATCATTGGCCCCCCGACTATTGTTTTTTTCGATGCTAACGGCGCGCAGCTACGCGGGCGCGAGGTTGTCGGTTTCATGCCGGCAGAGGAATTCGCGGCTCATGTAAGCGCCGCCTACGGAGCTGTCTCTCGCTGATGAACAAGAAAATTCTGCTGATACTCGGCGCGGTTGCCGCGGCCGCTGTTTTCGCCTTCGTGTTTGCGAAGCGCGGTGCGGACACGCCGCCAGTGCAGCCCGGCCCGACATTGTCCATGAGCGAACTTCGACCAATTTTTGCTCTAAGCGACAGCGACGGCATCGAACGCTCGATCAGCGAATGGGACGGCAGCGCGCTTGTCGTCAACTTCTGGGCAACCTGGTGCGCGCCGTGCCGGCGCGAGATTCCGTTGCTGAACGCGCTGCAGAGCGAATATGTCGACGCCGGAATCCAGGTCATTGGCGTGGCAGTGGATTTCCGCGAGGACGTGGTGGCGTTCCTGCAGGAAATTGCGGTGAATTACCCCGTGCTGATCGGCGAACAGGAAGCCATCGATGCGGCCGAGGCCTTCGGAATGGACTTCATCGGGTTGCCGTTGACCGCGTTTACCGACCACGCTGGGCGGGTCGTACACCTGCATTTAGGGGAAGTCCACCGCGAACAGGCGGAAATCGTCTTCGCGGCGATTGCCCGGTTGCGGGCCGGCGATATGCAACTGGCCGCGGCACGCCAGCAGATAAGCGAACAGATCCAGGCGACGGCATACCGCTAACCCCCCCCCGCATGGCCCCGCCGGTGCTGCAACGCACAAGCTAAAATCCCCGAAAGTGTAGCGATTTGAGGGGTAATGGCGTTAAACTTGCCGCGAATTTCTGCAAACCGGACGAAAACGAGACCTCCGTGGCAAACCTGCTTCTGTTAAGCGGTCCCAATCTGAACATGCTGGGCAGCCGCGAGCCCGAAATTTATGGCTCGCGCACGCTCGACGATATCGAGCGCGATCTGCAGGCGCGGGCGGAGGCAGCGGGGAGTCGACTGGAATGCTACCGCAGCAACGCGGAACACGAACTGGTTGAACGGATTCAGGCCGCGGCGTCCGACGCCAGCGAGGTGCTGATCATCAACCCCGCGGCGCTTGGACACACCAGCATCGCATTGCGGGATGCCCTTGCCGGATGCGGCAAGCCTTTCATCGAGATTCATATCAGCAACATTTATGCGCGCGAACCGTTCCGCCATCACAGTTATCTGTCCGATATCGCAGCGGGTTGTATCGTGGGACTGGGCACGTACGGTTACGAACTTGCACTCGCTGCGGCATTAAAACTGGGTTCCGGCGCTGCGGACTGATCGACGCGGCGCTGCGCTGACCGCGCCGATACGTACTGGGGGAAAACGATGGACATCAGAAAGGTCAAAAAACTCATCGAACTCCTTGAGGAGTCCGGAATCGCCGAGCTTGAGATCACCGAGGGCGAGGAAGGGGTCAGGATCAGCCGCTATCCGAGCAGCCTTCCTGCAGCGCCGACGGCAGCACCGCAGGCAATCGTCGCCGCGACGCCGGCAGCCGAAGCGCGCGCGCCCGTGATCGAAAAAAAGGCCTCACCTGACGGCCACTCCGTGATGGCCCCAATGGTCGGGACCTTCTATTCGTCGCCTGCGCCGGGCGCCAAGCCGTTCGTGGAGATTGGTTCACGGGTAGAGATCGGCGATGTGTTATGCATCATTGAGGCGATGAAAATGATGAACCAGATTGAAGCCGACCGCGCCGGAAAAGTCGTGTCCGTGCTGGTCGAAAACGCGGAGCCGGTGGAATACCACCAGCCGCTCTTCATCATCGAGTAACAGAGGGTTCCCGCCGCAATGCTTGAGAAGCTGCTGATAGCCAATCGCGGCGAGATTGCGCTACGCATTCTGCGCGCGTGCCGTGAACTGGACATCAAAACCGTCGCAGTCCACTCGTCGGCCGACCGCAATCTGAAACATGTGCTGCTGGCCGACGAGACGGTGTGTATCGGTCCGCCGAAATCGGCGGACAGTTATCTCAGCATGCCCGCAATCATCAGTGCAGCCGAGGTCACCGACGCGATCGCAATTCATCCAGGCTACGGATTCCTGGCCGAAAATGCTGATTTTGCGGAACGGGTCGAACAGTCCGGCTTTATTTTCGTAGGGCCACGCGCCGAGACTATCCGGCTAATGGGCGACAAGGTATCGGCCATCCGTGCGATGCGCGAGGCCGGAATCCCGTGCGTGCCCGGCTCGGATGGACCACTTGGCGAGAACCACGACGAGAACATCAAGATTGCACGCAGTATCGGTTATCCGGTCATCATCAAGGCCTCCGGCGGTGGCGGCGGGCGCGGCATGCGAGTCGTGCATACCGAAGCTTCGCTGCTGAACACGGTCAACCTGACGCGCGGTGAAGCGCTCGCTGCATTCGGCGATGCAACCGTCTATATGGAGAAGTTTCTCGAGCGTCCCCGGCATATTGAAATCCAGGTACTCGCTGACGGAAACGGCAATGCCATCCACCTGTGCGAACGCGACTGTTCAATGCAGCGGCGCCACCAGAAAGTGATCGAGGAAGCGCCTGCGCCGGGAATCACCGAAGCGCAGAGGGAGATGATCGGCGACCGCTGTGTGCGAGCCTGCCAGACCATTGGCTACCGCGGCGCCGGCACGTTCGAATTTCTCTATCAGGATGACGAGTTTTACTTTATCGAGATGAACACGCGAATTCAGGTTGAGCATCCGGTCACGGAAATGATTACCGGTGTCGACCTGGTGCGCGCCCAGCTCGAAATCGCCGCTGGGCGGCCCATGCCGTATGCACAGGAAGACATCGGGATCCGTGGCCATGCGATCGAATGCCGGATCAATGCAGAGGACCCCAAGACCTTCATGCCCTCGCCCGGCCCGATTACGCTGTGGCATGCGCCGGGAGGACCCGGAATCCGCGTCGACAGTCATGCGTACTCGGGCTACGACGTGCCGCCCTTTTATGACTCGCTGATCGGGAAGGTGATCGCCCACGGCGAAACCCGGCAGCTCGCCATTGCGAGAATGCGAAATGCGCTGGCCGAAATCGTGGTCGAAGGGATCAAGACCAACATCCCGCTGCACCGGGAAATTTGCCAGCACACCGCATTCAAGGCCGGCGGCACCGATATTCACTACCTGGAGAAACGTCTCGGTCTCTAGACCGGAACTCGGCGTCTGCGGACCGCGGGGAAAACCGGCGATGCCCATCGCAACGTTTGTCATTTCCATTCGCAACCTCGACCTCGAAGCGGTCGAGTCCGCCCTGTTCGAATGCGGCGCACAATCGATGACGCTGTTGGCCGAAGACGGCGAGGAGATTCTCGAGCCGTTGCCGGGCGAGACGCCGTTATGGCAACACACCCGGCTGAGCGCGGTTTTCGCCGATGACGTTGACGTGAATTTCGTACGCGGCCATCTGCGCGCTGCTCTGGACTGCAACGAGCTTCCGGTCAACGAATTTCGCACCCTGGAGGACCGGGTCTGGGAGCGCGAATGGTTGCAGCACTTCGGTCCTATGCAATTCGGCCGGCGTTTGTGGGTAAGCCCGGCCGGCCAGCGCGAAAACGGCCCCGGGGAGGTGACCGTGTGGCTGGATCCGGGGCTCGCGTTCGGTACCGGCACCCACCCAACGACCGCATTGTGCCTGGAGTGGCTGGAAAGCCAGGACGTCGGCGGCAAGTCCATCGTGGACTACGGCTGTGGCTCGGGCATCCTCGCTATTGCGGCGCTCAAATTGGGAGCGGCCCGGGCATTTGCCCTCGATATCGATCCGCAGGCGCTGGAGGCGACCAGTGAAAATGCCCGCCGCAACGACGTGGCCGACCGCCTCGTTGCAACCAACCGGATAGAACCCGAAGACCTGAAGTGCGATATCCTAATGGCAAATATTTTGGCGGGCCCGTTGACGGAACTCGCTGAAACGATAGCTAATATAACGTCCATGAACGGAACAGCAGTCTTGTCGGGAATTTTGGAAAATCAGGCTGACGGTGTAGCGGCCGCTTTTGCCGGGCACTTCACCGTTACGACTTACGATATCCGCGATGGCTGGGCGGCTCTCGCTTGCCGGCGCTGCTGACACATGTTTACCCGTTGCCCGGAATGTCAATCCTTGTACCGGCTAACTCCGGAACAACTGCGCATTGCACGAGGCAAGGTGCGCTGCGGCAAATGCTCGAATGTGTTCGATGCGCTGGACGAATTGGTGGAGCAATCGGACGATGATCAATCCGCGGCCTCGGATTCGGCGCACCAGCCAACGCCGGACGAGGATACCCCTGCGAGCCCGGCGGCGGACGATGAAGACGGTGCGGTAGCGCAGGACGAATTCGGCGATACCCGTCAATTGGACGAAGAGTTGCTCGAAGCAAGCGGCATTCTCGAAGCACCGGAATTTGCCGATGATTCCGCAGCTGACGAAGACGCCTTTCAGGACGAAACGGAGGAGCACAATCCCGATCAGCAGGTTTTTTCGCCGACCGCAATCGCCAGCGATTCCGCTGAGATAGCCGCAGAAACGAATCGCGATGAAGCGACAGCCGGACCTTTGTCCGCGCCAATGGAGGCCGGCCCGGATCCCTGGCAGGATCTGTTTTTTGACGACGAACACGGTATTCCCGACAGCGGTGCCGAACCCGCAACTGCTTCCAGCGTCGGCCGGATCGATCTGTCCAGGGACGTCCACACCTCCACCCACTGGAATATGGAGCCACTTTCGAGCGAGCACGACGGCGACGAGGATGTTGCCGTTGAAGCCGAAACCGGCACACCGCCGGACGAACAGGAAAAAGAACCCGGCGCGGCGGACGAGAACGCAACGCCGCGGGAAGATGAGGAAGCCGTGCCCGGCGGCACACCGGAAATGGCGGAGCACAGCGCTGCTGAAGAGCACACATCGCCGCGGCAATCGAACGACTACCCGGTGGAACCGCAAATCGAGTCTGACTCCACTACACCTCCACCCCAAGACGAACATGTCGAACCCGCAGCGAAAACCGGCTCCAGCGAGGATCACGGCACACCGCGCACATTCTTGCAGCGCCTATGGAGCGGGCGAAAAGACAAGGAGGCCGACCCCGTGAGCGCCCGGATCGCCGCGGTTTTCGAACCCGCTGCCGCGGCGAAAGAGGCCGATACATCGGTGACCGACGATATCTGGGACGCCCCTGAAAACGCGGCCCCGGCAGTGGTCGATGCCGGAATGGCCGGTGTATTTGACGACCCGGATGAGCGAGAAACCGCGCAACCTGATTTTGCGGCGGATGCAACCGAACCGGAGTCGGGCGAAAAACCGCGCGCTCCCGAGGAGCACGCTGCAGACTCCGGGCATGACAACGACGACGGTACAGCGGAGGCCGGCGATGACCGGGCGATCTCGTTTGCCGATGCCGGAACGGAAGAAGACGCGCAGCCGCTCGCCCGCGACGACGCGAAGGTGGCGGCTGCGGCCGACGATCCGGACGGATTGGTCGCCGATGAAATCGACCTCGAAAAGCAGATCGACGCCGCGATCGAGGCGCTTGAAGATTCGGACGAGCCCGATTCCGGGGATGAAGCCAGTCACGAGCAAATCGACGGGCCGAAGCAAACGGAGTCAGCAGCCGTCGATGCGAGGGATGACGACGAATATGAAAATGCGGTCGACGCCGGTCTGGCCGCTTTGTTCAGCGATTCGGAAGCGGAAGAAAACGCGCGGCAGGTCGCAGCTGTGGCGGACGACCGGGATGGGTCGGCCGCAGTCAATCTTGGTCTCGACGAGGAACTGGACGCCGCAGTCGATGCGCTCAGCGATGAGCATCACGATGAAGCGGTACCCGTCGCGGAAGACGAGGACGA
>Ga0102958_1000021_pt1 | contig 26686 bp, 24 predicted proteins | sample SalPonF2_B_D1_MG_FD_84513 | JGI IMG/M metagenome (GOLD analysis project Ga0102958, IMG submission 84513) | Salt pond soil microbial communities from South San Francisco under conditions of wetland restoration - Salt Pond MetaG SF2_B_D1_MG ...
AACGGCGGATTTGGTTTTCATATTTGAGAACTCCGCGTGGCGTTGTTTTCGGTGTGTTAGTCCCTGGCTTGTGCGGGGTTTTCGTCGACCGGCATCGTTCGGATGATATCCAGCTGTTGCGGCGTCACCGCTCCGTAACCGTGCATCGACCGTATCTGATCGGGAACCAGAGCCGAGGCATCGAGCCAGTCCACAAACCAGCGCATCACCGGAATCCGGGCCCGATCCGGAAATCGCTCGGGCGGCGCAGGTGTAAAAAGGTCCGACTGGAACAGCAACTTCTGCCGCGGCAGCCACACCACCAGCATCCCCTCGACATGCGGATTGGCACCGACGTTAATCACGCGCATCTCGTTCCCGGGGTCGGCGATTCGTTTTTCGCCACCAACCGGCTCGCTTTTGACCAGTTCCTCGCGGCCGGACAGCGCATCGGGATTGAGGCTGACCCGCGCCGTTACCGTGCGCTCTATTACCGGCAGTGTCTGCGGCGCGGCGATAAAGGTCGCCCCGGCGGCGACGAAAGGCCGGACTCCCCCGGCATGATCGCTGTGATGATGCGTCAACACTACGAAACGAGGCGGCTTTCCTGGAAAATCCCGCTGCAACACATCGAGCAGTCGTTGTCCGATAGAACTCGAGGTTTCACCGGCGACCCAGTTCCTTGCCGGGAGTTGCTGCAACTCGTTCCAGCCAGACGGGGCGTCGACGACGGCCACAAAATCGGCGAATTCGACTATCAGCGGATGAAAACCGGGCCGAATATTCGGAACGACGTACACGCCATCCGCCAGCTCCCGAATCTGCGGCAGCGCAGGCGCCACCGGCGTCGCCGCGCGATCGTCACCGCCATCGGGCACCGCGGGCAACACGAATTCATCAGGTAGTAGCAGCAGATCGCGATCGACGCCTGCCCGGATAAAGGTGTAACGAACCTTTTTCAGCATTCGTCCGCCGAGGGTGATCTCATAACCCTGCGGATATGCACCGATCGCAGCAACGTCACGCCAGGCATCATATTTCCAGCGCACGGTCGTATCTCCGAGCGTAGGCATGTCCAGCAAGTATTCGACTGCCACCGGCCGCCGCGTACCCGGATCGATGAAAATGCTAAGGCCCGAACCGTCCGGCAGCGAGTAGGCGACGGTATCGTGATCGAGACCATCGATGCTGCGGCGCCCCAGATAACGAATCGTTTGACGGTGGTCCAGCGCATCCAGCAGCAGCAACTGCGGCACCATCCGCGCATAGCGCTGCCGTTCATCGGCCTGGTCCACCCCGGTAAGCCAGTAGGCGGCCGTGTTGACGAAGTCTGCCAGCAACAACGGCCTGTCCGGTTCGAACAGATAGCGCAATCGCTCTACCGCGTCGGCATTTGCATGAGTATCCGACTCATAAGCCGCCTGCCCGGAAACGGAATCCAGGGTCAGGCTCTCGCGTAAACTGTATTGCCCGGGGTCAGCCGCACTCATCCCCTGCTTGCGGGTCGCAAGATCGACGAACCCTTCGCCACGCAGAGTAATTCCGGCGGCCAACGCCGCCTCGCCGCCGATGGCCGACAGACTTTGTTCGACCAGCTCAAGACCGCGTCGGTAGGAATCCAGCGTGGGTTCGGCCGCAAGCACCGGAAGTGCCTGCAGGAACAACGTCACCGCGACTATCAACCGAGCGCCCGGACTGCCCTGCAAATTCAAAATCGACCCTCCTTAAGTCGTTCCGCCGCAGACCGACCATGTTGCAACTGTACTGGTTGCAGCCGCCCCGCTCGACTACCTTTTTAGCATGTGGACAATCTGCGCGGGCCATACCGGCCCGCTTCTGCACGGAGCAGCGGCATGGCAAAAAGGCGCTCAGGCACGACAAACAAGGCTCCGCGGCGAAGATTCGACGCGCGTCCCGATGGCATCGACTTTCGTGACCAGATGTTTCAGCCGACCCTTGTCGAGGTTCCTCCGCGCATTCCGCTGGAGGACTATCTGAAATGCGATCCGCCGCTGCTCGATCAGGGCGTCGAAGGCGCTTGCACCGGTTTCGGGCTTGCCGCGGTTTGTCACTACCTGCTGAGAAACCGCCGGATCGAACCGGACAACACCCCGGTAAGCGCGCGGATGCTGTATGAGATGGCGCGCCGATACGACGAATGGCCGGGAGAGGAATACGAGGGCTCGAGCGCGCGCGGCGCCATGAAAGGCTGGCACAAGCACGGCGTATGTTCCGAAGCGCTGTGGCCGCACGTCGCAGGCCAGCGCGATATGCGGCTCGGCACCAGGCGCAGCCGAAATGCCGCGCAGCGCCCTCTGGGCGCCTATTTCCGGGTCAACCACAAGGACCTGGTGGCGATGCATGCAGCACTGGCCGAGGTCGGGATCCTGTTTGCCACCGCGCTCGTCCACAGCGGGTGGAACAGGGTCGATGGCGACGGCAATATTCCGCGGCACCGGCGAATGCTCGGCGGCCATGCGTTCGCGATCGTTGCCTATGACGAAGACGGCTTCTGGATTCAGAACTCCTGGGGCCCGGCCTGGGGCAAAGGCGGATTTGCGCGAATAACCTATTCCGACTGGCTGGACAACGGGATGGACGCCTGGGTTGCCCGGCTCGGCGCACCCATTCGCATGTTTGACAGCGACATCGTGCCCGGCCGCGGTACCGGCATTGCGACGACCAGTCTGGCGTTCGAGGATATACGGCCGCATCTGATCAGCATTGGCAACGAGGGAACATTGCGGAAGAGCGGTACATTCGGCAATGACCGGCGCGTCGTGGAGGACATTTTCCGCGGGCATTTTCCGCGAATCACCAGGAACTGGCGACGCAAGCGACTTTTGCTCTACGCACACGGCGGCCTGGTCCCCGAAAAGAACGCCATCCAGCGAGTGGAGAATTATCTTGAGGCGCTTCGCGGCTCGCAGGTCTATCCGGTCGCGTTCATCTGGAACACCGATTTCTGGAGCACTATCCGGAATATCCTCGAAGACGCGCTACGGCGCCGGCGCAGCGAAGGCCTCCTCGGCGATGCCAAGGACTTCATGCTCGACCGGGTCGACGATGCGCTCGAGCCGCTCGCCCGGGTCTTATCCGGAAAGCTGCAATGGGGTGAAATGAAAGAGAACGCGCTGCGCGCGAGCACGCGCGAGGATGGCGGTGCACGACTGGTCGCCGCAGAGATCGCGGCACTCGCGGCGCGCGAACCCGGCCTCGAAATCCATATCGCCGGGCACAGCGCGGGCAGCATCTTCTGCGCGCCGCTCATCCAGCTTCTTTGCAGCGATGGCAAAATCGAAGCCGGACCTATGCGCGGCGAGCAGGGTCATGGCCTGAATGTCGGCCACTGCAGTCTGTGGGCGCCTGCATGCACGGTGTCATTGTTCAAGCAGACCTATCTCCCCGCGATCGATTCGCGCAGGCTATCGACGTTCGCATTGTTCAACCTCAACGACGATACTGAGCGCGACGACCATTGCGCCCGGATTTACAACAAATCGCTTCTGTACCTCGTCTCGAACGCGTTCGAGGAACGGCAACGTATCCCGGTCATGCGCGAGCACGGCGAACCTCTGCTCGGCCTCGACAAATTTGTCACGCGCGACCGCGGCCTGCAAAAGTTGTTGCGGCACCGATTCGCGGAGTATGTGCTCGCACCCAACACCAACGCAATCGGACACAAGGATGCATCGCATGCACGTAAACACGGCGACTTCGACGACGATGTCGCAACGGTCAAAGCGACGCTGGCGCGAATAACCGGGGTAAAGGAATTCCGGCGCGCACTGCACTTTCCGCGCTCGAAATCATCGACCCGCGACCGCCGCAGGACCCTCGCGCGAAAGCTCTAGCGAGGACCAGTACACTGCTGCCCGATTCACGCGATAGAATCGGATCTTCGTATTTGCATGCCGGGCCGGGAAGAGACAAGCACCATGAATTCAAAACTCGCTTGCCTACTCATTGCCGTCGTCACCGCTGCGCTCGGTGCCTGCGGATCGGCTGACGACAGCGCGGAATCCGCGACCAACAAAGAGGCTGCGCCGATGGCTGCAGTAACAGGCAACGTTTTCTACATGCAGCGAATCGCGCTGCCGGACGATGCTCAGGTACGGGTGACGCTGGCCGACGTCTCGAAGATGGACGTCGCAGCCGAGGTAATCGCCGAGCAGACTCTGTATGGGCCGCTACAGGTGCCGGTTCCGTTCCGCCTCGAGTACGATCCTGCGCGGATCGACGAACGCATGAGCTATTCCATCCAGGCGCGGATCGAAAGCGGCGGAAAATTGTTGTTTATCACGACCGAGAGCCACCCGGTGATAACCCGGGGGAACCCGATCGAGCTTGAGGTCCGCGTCGATCCCGTCAAACGCTGAGTCGCGCCGCGCTCGGGATTACTCTGCCCGGGCTGCGGGCGGGCGGCGCACCCATATCCAGCCCTCCCGGCGCGCCAGTTCGAGATTTTCCGGAGGCATCGAGCGTCCGGACAGAAAATCCTGCCCGGCGAGGACGCACAACATCGCATCGAATGCGTCTGCACTCTCGGTTGCCGCCGCCACACCCGGAGCGATCTCGAGTTCATCTCCCAGGGCGTCGAGCAGCCCATCGCGGATATGGCGCTGATGCCTTCCCTTGTAACCCGTGCATTGCAAACCGCGCACCGACAATGTCGCCGCCGGATAGACCTCGATGACACCGATTTCGAGCAGATGCCCCCAACCCCACAACAGCGGTACCGGCTGGTCGCATAACTCGCGTACCCGATCCAGCAGTCGCAGCGCGGCATGGGCCGCCCGGGCAATTCGATCGGCGGCTACATCGAGCGGCTGCTTGCCAACCTTGTCCCTGACGAAGCGGTCGGTAGAGCGACGAAAAACAACGTTGGGCTCGACGGTGATCGGCTCACCGGCGCGGTGTCCGGCCAGCGACTGCGCAAACGGCAGCGGCCATCCGAGCGGGGCATCCAGCGCCAGCAATCCGCTGTGCCGACCCTTCAGCCAACCGGCGATGATCGTGGCCGGATCCTCGCTGCGGCCCGTGGTCGCCTCGACGATCCTCGCCCCCGAGGTGCCCAGCTCAGCGAGGGCAATACCGACATTGGCCGGTTGCGCCGCACAATCGACGCCAATTATGCGAATAGCCGTCATCGCGTAAACCCGTGCCGGCGCAGTCGGCCCGTAAATGCCGTGGCCAGTTTTTTCATTGCGGACGCTCCAGCCACGCCTCTACATGGCGGCGCAGCAGCCTGAGTGGCACGGTGCCGTTTTCCAGCACCCGGTCATGAAATTCGCGAATGTCGAAATCCTCGCCAAGCGCCTTCTCGGCTTCGCGGCGCAGCGCAACAATCTCCAGCGCGCCCGAATCGTACGAAGTCAGTTGCCCCGGCAGAATGGCAATACGGTCGACCATCTGGTCGAGCTGCTCCGGCGAGAAACGTCCCGACTCACCCATGAATCTGCGCGCTTTGTCACGCGACCAGCCCATCAGATGCAGGCCGGGATCGACGACCATGCCCCGTGCCGGCCAAGCGCGCCGCGAAATCAATGCAGTCGTGGTCTGGTACAAGCCCATCTCCTCGGCCAGTGCTTCGGAATAACGTGCCCAGCCTTCGCCAAACCCGGAGTAGAAAACGATTCCTGTGATGCGATGGAGATCATCGCGATCCTGGGCAATCGCTATCTGCGTGTGATGCCCGGGATAGGCCTCGTGAAAGGCAACGATCTCGGCGCCGCCCCTGCTACTTTTCTGCGGCTGGTCGCGGTTGATGCGGTAGACCCCCGGCCGATCTTTGCTGCCCGGCTCGTATCGCGAGGAAACACCCGTGCCTTCCTGATAGTCGGGATAAGGCTCGACAACGACCGTCCGGGTCGGCTTGATCCCGAACCACTGGTCGAGCCGGCCCTCGGCCCCTGCCACGGCAGCGCGCGCAAAGTCCAGCATCTCGTCCTTGCTGGAAAACCGGTCTGCCTTGTCGTCCTTCACGTGGGCGATGATCTCGGTAAAGTCATCGAGGCCGTACTCAATCCGGCCGAGCTCGATGACCCGCGCGCGATTGGCCTCCACCGTGCTGCGGCCGAGCGCATAGACTTCCTCACCGCTGCGCCCCAGCGTCGTATAGCTGCGCAAGGAGGCTTCGTAGCACTCCCTGCCACCCGGATTGGCGGTCACCGACAGCGCCTCGCGAGCTGCCGCGAGGTAGGTATCAGCGAGAAAGTCATGGTAGCGCCTGACCGCCGGGAGTATTTGCTCGGCCGTCAGCTTTTCCAGCGCTGCGGCGAACTCGGGCGAGCCGTCTCGTCGGGCCGGGGATAAAAACGGCGACTCATCCGGCGCCATCCGCCACAACGCGTCAACCTGGGCGATGACTCTGCGCACCACGGACTGCGGCGCCGAGTAACCAGCCTCCAGCCCGCGCCGAAGATTCTCAATCTCCTGGTCGATGTATCCGGCAAGCCCGGAGAATCGGTCGAGCGCCTGGGCGCGAAGTTCGTCAGTACCCACGGGCTGCAGGTCCGCCACCAGCGGGTAATTGAGCTGCCAGCCGTCCATCTGGTTGACGTTCCACAACGGCCACTTACATACCCTTAGATCGCGAGCGGACTCGAGCGCCTGCTCGAGGATCCCGTAGGTGATCCATTCAACCCGGCCCCTGAGCAAATCCGGATCGATCGCGTTGAGCTCGGCCAGTATCTCGTCATCCTCGCGTTGCGCACGCGCCAGCGCGGCCGGCGAGTTATCGCTGATAGCATCGTGGCGTGCTATTTCAACACCGGCAAAATAGGCCGTCTCCGGTGCGCGCCGAAGCACCAGGTCGTAATAGCGATCAGCGAGCCGATTTACGCTTGCGGCGGCCGCATCCGCTTCGATCGCCACGCCAGGAGACGCCGCGAACACCATGCCCAACACCCACAACAACCGATGCATCTAATGCCCTCTGTAGCGTGCGGCGGAAACTTCCCGGCGCCACCATGATTAGAACCCGCTCCCGGCGCAGCATAGAGATGCGCCGTTCTTTTGCAAGCGCCAATACATAATCCCGGCCGTCGGTATGGTCCAGCCCGAGCCGGCGAATGCGCGGATTGCGGCTTTCGTTTTCGATTCCGCCCTCGTTGTAAAACCGAACGACCGCTTCAAGCGCGGGAAGTGAGCCGTCGTGCATGTACGGCGCGGTCAATGCAACATTTCTGAGCGACGGCGTTCGATATTTCCAGCGATCCGTCGGGCGGCCGGTGAGTTCGTACAAACCGAGGTCCGACTGGCGCCGGCCGCCGACGTTGTCGAGCGACCAGGTGTCAACGGTCAGAATCGTTCCAGGAGCGACTTCTAATTCGCGACCCCGCCCTCGTCCGGAAAAACTCGACAGATAACCCACTCCGGTATTGTGAAATTGCTGGTCGGTAAACAACGGATCGCTGCGCGAAATCGTGTGACAACCGGCACAACCGGCGACACCGGAAAACAACTCATAGCCCTGCCGCGCCGTAGCGCTCAGCGCCGACTCGTCGGCATCGAAAAACCAGCGTTCGAACGGCGGATCGGCAGCGGGCAGGACACGCTGGTAGCTCGCGAGCGCCATGCCAATCGATTCCATACCCGGTCCGCGGCCGAAGGCTTGTTCGAACAGGCCGGTGTTAGCGTCAGCGTCGATCCGCAGACGGATACTCCCGAAGTAATGCAGCACTACGCCGACCTGACTCGCCGCGAAGGATTTGACTGGCGTTTTCTGACCTGTGAGACGGAGGCGGCGCCAGCACCCATCCTGGCTGGCTATAATCAGCGGGTGCTGCGCGACTATGACGAAGAGGGCCGCTATCTCGGAAGTATTTCGCACCTGCTGCGCGTCTATCTGATCGATCGGAAGGGTCGAATCCGCAACAACTACAGCCCGTCGCTTCTGCATGCGGACATACTCTACGCGGACATTGCCACGCTGCTGCTGGTACAAGGCTTTCCCTGACCTACCGTGCAACAATGCCAGGCCAGCACCATGGCAGCCAATGCCGTGCGAAGCTCACCATATTGGCATTGGCAACCGCAACGCGACACCACCGAAAGTTCACCACGACGACTGACTAAAGATAAACCGCGCATGCAGCACCGCAAACTCACACCCGCGCTGACCCGTTTCGTCACGAGTCCGGCGCGGCGCATTGTCATGCGCCAGGTCGCGGAACTGCGGCGGCGAATCGCTCGCCAGCCACACGCGATTCACTATTTCCATCGTGTCGACGACCCCTATTGCCAACTGATGCTGCAAGCGCTCCCGGAATTGCAGCACCGCTTCGACGTAACGCTGATTCCGCATGTGATCGAACAGCTGCAGCCACAGATGTATCCGGCGCCCGATCTGCTTTCCGCGTACAGCGCAATCGACGCGAAACGCCTTGCCCGGCTTTATCGGCTGCCATTCCCGCAAATCGTGCCAGGCGCCACATCCGGCGAGCGCGAAAAGGCCAGCCGGGCGCTGGTCGCGCGGACCCGCTCGCCGCGATTCTTCGCGGAAGCCCTCGACATCGGAACCGCATTCTGGTCCGGCGCTAGCGTCGCTGACAGCGCTCACCCGGCCCGGGACACATCCGCGCTTCGCGCCGGCGAGGCGCTGCTCGAAAAGCTCGGGCACTACGCATCGGCCACGGTTTTCTACGGCGGCGAGTGGTACTGGGGCCTGGACCGCCTGGATCATCTCGAGCGTCGCCTGCTGGGTCTCGGACTCGGCAAAAACCCTAACGAGTCCGTGCACTACGACCGCACCTGGCGCGGCCTGTTCGAACCGGTCGGCGAACCAATCGCACGGCAAACACCACTCGAGTACTTTTTCTCGGCGCGCAGCCCCTACAGCTACCTCGGATTTTTTCAGGCGCAAAAATTTGCGGCCGCACACGGACTCGATCTGGAACTCAAACCGGTGTTGCCGATGGTGATGCGCGGGATGGCAGTACCACAAGCCAAACGCATCTACATTCTTACCGACAGCAAACGCGAGGCTGAAAAATTCGGGCTGGAGTTCGGCCGCATCGTGGACCCGCTCGGCCCGGGCATCGAGCGCGCCTATGCCGTGGCGCACTGGGCACACGCAGCCGGTCAACTAGAGGCATTTTTCGCCTCGCTGCTGCCGGCCATTGCCGCCGAAGCCATCGACGTCGCAAGCGACAGCGGGCTGCGAAAAGTTGTGGCACGGGCCGGTCTCGACTGGCGGTCAGCCACGCAGGCTCTGGCTGGCAAACGCTGGCGTGACTGGGTAACGGGGCATCGCAGTGAAATGACCGAGCTGGGGCTGTGGGGAGTACCTTGCCTCAAATACGGCGATACCGTGGCCTGGGGGCAGGATCGCTTCTGGGTCATACGCGAGGCACTGACCGACGGACCAGCGCCTTCCTGACAGGACTGGCAAAAAGAACACGCCCGGCCTGAGCCGGGCGCGTCATTTCCGCGTCCGCGTGTGCCAGCCATGCCGGCACAGACGCACGGTGTCTATTCGTCTGCGGCCGCCAGTTCCGGGCCTTTACGCGAACCGGAAGTCTCCTCGACCACCTCGTCCCACACCTTTTCCCAGTCCTCGGGCAGTTTGTGAACGAGACCCTGGTGGCAATCGATACAGGTATAGCCGCCCTTCTCCATCGACATCTGGTGGCGGCGGCGCGCCATCGGGCCCTGGTTTTCGAGAACCATATGCTCTGCTTTGTGGCAGTGCTTGCAGTACTCCGAGTCGTTTTCGCGGAATTCGATCCAGGTGGCTTTTGCCATCTCCGCCCGATGTGCCTCGTAGTCGGCCGGGTCGGTGATCTTTCCCTGCAATTCCGGGATGATATCGAGCGATACGACCATTTTACGCATCACGTAGTGGATCCAGCGATCTTCCATGCTGGGAAGATGACATTCTGCACATTCGGCCCGCACGCCCACCGTGTTGTTGGCGTGCCCGGATGCCTCATATTCGGGTTTGATGTTGACCGTATGCGAATGACAGGCAAGACAGAATTCGGTTTTGCTGGTCTCGTGCAGGATGGTATTCATGATCTGCAGGCCAGCGGCACCAACAGCCAGCATTACGAATCCGCCCAGCGGTATACCCAGCAGCCACTTTTTGTTCGGCTTGGTCCAGAAACTGGAGCGTTTTTTCTCTTCTGCCATGTGCCCTCCCAATGTCGTTGCGCCGCGCCGCAGCGGGGCCGGGGTTGGTTTACCTGCTGTAATAGTACCTGAAACACAACCGAATCAGGCCCGTTTTTCCCGTCCGCAGCCGGCCGCAGCGGCCAGGTGAGCGACAGGTACCAGGCGAGGGATGATTGTCAATCAGCGAGCGGGACAGCCACGCCCCGCAGACAGCCAAGGGCAACGGCCACGTCGCGGAAATCCGATTGGCACGCAGTCGGCGTTTATGTAAATATTGTCGGAAATCCGTAACCGCGTTATTGCGGAGTCCATCCAGGTTCCGCCGCTGCGGGATTTGGCGAACAGCCGAAGCAATACCAAAAAAAGAGGGTCCTGAGTAATGAAGGATCGAGTACGCGTATTTTCCCTTGCCGTGATAACGGCGTTGCTGGCAACTACGGCACCCGTTCAGGCGGATGAGTACCCGCAGGGCTGTGTCGACTGCCACAAGCAGGAACCGGGCAAAACCAATCTGACTCTTAACGCTCTGCTGGCGCAGATCGGTCACCCCAAGCTCCCCAAGGTCAAAAAAGTGCCTACCAGCTGTGGCGGCTGCCATGCATCCGATGAAGGGGAGGAAAATCAGTTCGCGCACATGATTCACCAGATTCACTTCGATGTGCCCAAAGCGAACCTGTATACCACGCGGTTTGGTGGCGACTGCCTCCACTGCCACGCCATGGACGCCGATTCAGGCGAAGCACTCGTCAAGAGCGGACCACGGAACTGGTAGGGGGCGACGAAAATGAAAAATGTTCTGGTGAAATCAAAAGAATCGTCTATCAACAGGCCGATGATCTTGCTCGCTCTGATCGCGCTTACGCTGGCCGCGGGCGCGCTCGTTGGCAATAAAGCCTATGCGGACGACTACCCCAATGGTTGTGTAAGTTGTCATGTTGAGGGCACCGGCGCCCTGGATATGCGCATAAACGCCGTACTCAGCCGGCTTGGCCATGGCAAGGCAGCCGATCGCTCCAAGGTTATTCCCGCTGCCTGCGATCGTTGCCACGCCTCGTCTGGAGATGGCCCGGCCAGCGCGTTGCGAAACCTGATCCACCGCGCTCATTACACCGACCCGGATGCGAATCTTTTCGTGACTCAGTACGCGGGCAGTTGCCTGCATTGTCACGCCATGGATGGTGCGAGCGGTAAAGCCTCTGTCAAGAGCGGCGAACGCAACTGGACACCGATCGTCGGGGGCGAACCAATCACTGAGTAGGCGAGATCTGTTCACGCCATTGAAAAAAACCCCGCTAAAGAAGCGGGGTTTTTTTTGCGCATGACAAAGGCGGTATGTCTGCTGAGCCGAACGGCGCGCTTATCCCAGAATCGCCTCGCTCAACACATCACGCACAATTTGCGTGGCGATTTCGATCAACAATATCCGACCGTCGACGATGACCCGCTCGTAACCCTCTTCGACAGGCGGCAGACGATATTCCAGATCCGCGGGCAGGGCCTGCTTGGCAATACCGGGCGGCATCTGACCACCGCGCCTGAGTTTCTTCGCGATGCCTGGCGGTAATTGACCCGATCTCGCTCGATGACGCTCCTCGGGTCCGGCATCCTCGGCATGGGTCCGGTAGTAGGCGCGAATCACTTTGATTTCCTGCCGGGTGAATACGACCTCGGCGCTGCGCTGCTGATCGGATGCGAATCCGGAGAAGGACGGGCTCTTCGGTGCCGCGGCCGCCCCAGCCAAAGCCCATAGAAATGCCGCGGAGCCAAACAAAACTGAACGCATCGAAATCATGACGCCCCTCCCGTCAGTGAATCGTTACGCTCACTTTACTCAGACCAAAAGCGCCTGTTGTGTGAACTCCATCACACTGCCAACAGGTTCTTACCAATACTTACTTGACATAAATTCGGCGCACGGAGTGCCGCAGTCGCTAGACTCGGGAAATTACGCGGCCTGCGAGGCGGGAAGCTCGAATTCGAAGCGCGTGCCGTTGTCGACCGCACTCGTCACGGTGATACGGCTTTGATGCAGTTCGAGGATGCGTTTGACAATCGCAAGGCCCAGTCCCGACGATTCAGCACCCGATTCGCGGGCATTGCCGTAAAACCGGTCGAAAATCCGCGGCAGGTCGTTTGCAGGAATCCCGACCCCGGTATCCGCCACCGCCACCGCCAGCTTGCTGCTGCGTTTCTCGACGCTCAGCGTGATGCGGCCACCGCTGGGCGTGAATCGCAGCGCATTCCGGATCAGGTTCTCCAGCACCCGCTGAATCAAACCGATGTCGGCAACCACGCTTGCACCGTCGCGAGGCGCCGCCACATCCAGCCGCACTCCGGCCCGGGACGCCTCCAGTTCGAATTCCTGGCTCGTATCCTGAAGCAGCTCGGCGACCGAAAAACGCTCGAACTGCGGTTCCACGCTGGCCGAATCCAGCCGCGATAGTTCAAAAAGGTCGCCGATCAGCCGCCCCAGCCTGTGCGCATGCTTGCGAGTAATATTCAGATAGTGATCGCGCTGATCGGCAGACAGGCTTCCGTTCTTGATGATCAGTGTATCGACATACCCCTGCATCGAAGCCAACGGCGTGCGCAAGTCGTGCGAGACATTGCTGACCAGCTCACGTCGAAGCCGGTCGTTTTCTTTCAGCCGCTCGATCTGCTCGCGTATTGTGTTCGACATCACCGAAAACGCACTTCCCAAGCGATCGATTTCGTCACCGTCGCGCGGCTTCCAGCTGAGGGCCGCTTCCGGGTCGAAACCGGATGCGGTAAAACGCTGCACGTCGGCGGTCAGTCTTGTCAGTCGCCGGGTCAGTAAACCGAACACAAGCAGGCCGATCAGAAATGCCGCGGCCATCACCACCGCCATGGCCAGGATGGTGAGCCGCTGGACATGGCTGCCACGGATATCGCTCGCGATCTCGTCGAATTTCTGTCCCCCGAGTACCGCGTAGAGATATCCCTCCAACACGTCACCGGAACGCACTTCGGAAGCAGAAAAGACCTTCCGCACTTCGGGATTACGCGGGTCGGTGCCTTTTATCGGCATGCTGGAATCAGCATCAAGCAGAGTCCGTACCGGCGCCAGGTCGACGCGATCGGTCAGCACCGTCTCGGGCGGCATCGTATGACCGAGAATTGCGCCGTCCGGCCCCAGCAGATAGACCTCGACAGTGGGATTGACGACCATCGCCTGCTGGCCGAGCGTACTGAGCGAATCCGTATCCACGCGACCGGCGCTGATCAGCTGGCGTTCTCCCGTCACGTACATTGCGATAGGAGCATTGAGGCGCTGGGTCAGCTCATCGTAATACTGGCGCGAACTCCATTGCTCTACCACGAAAAAGCCGCCGCCGAGCAACAGGATCACGGCCAGCAGGGCCAGCGACAGGCGAAACAGCAACGCCCTCATGGGTTCGTCACCGCGGTGCCGGGTTCGAGTTTGTAACCTACCCCCCATACCGTAACGATGTAAGCCGGGTGTGCCGGGTCCGGCTCGATTTTCGATCGCAACCGATTGATGTGCGAATTGACCGTGTGCTCGTAGCCGTCATGGCCGTATCCCCAGACACTATCGAGCAACTGAGCGCGACGAAACACGCGACCCGGGTGGCGTACAAAATGGCGCAGCAGATCGAACTCGCGCGCAGTCAGTTCTACAGGCTGACCGTGAACGCTGACACTGCGGCTCGCGGCGTCGATCGTCAATCCTCCGACACACAGGGTCTCGTCGTTCCGAGCCGGGCGTGAGCGCAATGATTCGACCCGGCGAAATATCGCCCGAACCCGCGCCATCAATTCCGAGACGCTGAAAGGCTTGGTCACGTAGTCATCGGCACCGATTTCGAGCCCCAGCACCCGGTCGAGCTCGGACGACTTCGAGGTCAACATCAGGATTGGCACGTAGCGCTGTTCACCCCGCAAGGCACGGCAGATGTCCAGCCCGCCCGGTCCCGGAAGACAAAGATCGAGGATGATCAGGTCCCAATTGCGGGCAAATGCGAGCCGTAGCGCCTCATGCCCATCGGCTGCGATCTCGACCCGCTCGCATATGTCTCGCAGGTGCAACGCCAGCAGCTCGGCGATGTCCTGTTCGTCTTCGACAATCAGCACGTTGCGCCGCATCAGCGCAGTGACATCATTGCGTTTCATGGGTGCGTTCTCAGCCATAGCTCCACAACATAGACCGGAAAAATCACGCGAATATCACAGGCCGCCGCATCGAATGTGTCCGAATTAGCATCAAGTCGTGATAGTCGCGTGACAAATACCCATGACTCTTGGAAGCGTCCCGCCACGGATGCGGGCCGAGCCAAACCATGTTTTCAGGAGATTCAAAATGAAAAAGATTGCTGCTATCGCCGGGCTTGCACTGCTCGCCAGTACGCCAGCGCTTGCACAGAACAAACCCGGAGTAACGTACGAGGTCACCATCACGAACCTCACATCGGGCCAGACCTTCACCCCGATACTCGCCGCGACGCATCGTTCCAGTATCAGCCTTTTCGAACTCGGTCAGCCGGCATCGGACCAGATCGCCGAACTGGCCGAGTCGGGCAGCACCGCGGGTCTCGAAGCGCTGCTCGCCAGCGTACCGAACCTCGTTCTCGACACGGCCTCCACAGGCCCGGCTTTGCCCGATAGCGGCGGCCTGCTCGGGCCAGGCGACAGCGTCACGATCGAAATCGTGGCCCGCGGCCAGTTTTCACGGCTCAGTTTCGCCGGCATGCTGATTCCGAGCAATGACAGCTTTGTTGCGCTCAACAACATGCAGTTGCCGCGTTTCAACAGAACCTACACCGCGATCGCTTATGACGCCGGCTCTGAAATTAACGACGAGCTCTGCGCCAACATACCTGGCCCGTTCTGCAAGGGTGAGGGACGTTCGGCCGAAGACGGTGAAGGATTCGTCCACGTCAGCAGTGGCGTTCACGGTATTGCCGATCTCGATGCCGCCGTGTTCGACTGGCGCAACCCGGTCGCGTTGATCGAAGTCCGGCGCAAACGCTAGGCTTTTTGCGCGGTGCCGGTCGGTATCTCGTGGCTCGCCCCTCTGCGAGCCCGCCCCGATCCGGCCGGCACCGGCGCAATCGCGGCATTTGCGCCATGGCGACCGTGACCGCAGTCCGATCGCGACGGCTCCGTACGTTGCCGACCCGACAGATACCCACGCAAACCGGCCCCGCCAGTTCGTAGATTGGCAAGGCAACCTGCAATGGCGATCAAGACCTGTCCTGCAACAATATCGCTCGCTCCGGAGTCTGCCCGCATAACTGCATCAGCGATCTCGCATGCAGGATTTCCCAGCATATCCACTGTCGCGAGAGGCGCTTTCGGTACAGTGCGGAAACAGGATCGATCAATGACACAGAATCCCGCAATCCCTCTTCGGGTTAAACTCCAGCGGCCGAAGGTGCATCGGAAGAAAAGGAAAAAGGGGAGATTCGATGTTTGCGCGAATGCGTTCTTCGAGAGGGGCCAACGTCCTGGGTGAACTCCTGATGCTGGTCGTCGGCATCAACATCGCTTTGTGGTTCGAGGGAAAGTTCGAGGATTTCAGGGACGCCGAAACCGAGCAACTCTACCTGCAGGGCCTGCATGACGACCTGACCAAGGATCTTGATTCTCTCGAACGACGGATTACCGGCAACAAAGGCAAGATCGAGCGCCTCGGGAGTATCGCCGGGATGTTGCCGGGGCTCGCAGAAATCCCACCTGAAGAGTTGGTGGGCGTAATGTTCGAGCCATCCAGCTACGATTTTTTCCAGCCTTCTGATTTCACCTACCGCTCGATGCAGGACAGCGGCGATTTCCGGCTTCTTTCCGACTCGGAATTGAAGAAGAACCTTCTCCGCCTGAGACGCCTGTACCGGATGATCGATCAGCGACAGCAAAATTTCATTCAGGCGCTGGACGATTCCTACATCCCGTTGATGATGGGTAGTTTCGACATTGCGACGATGAAGTTGACGGACCCGACGATCGCCGACAACCAGACGTTTCGCAATTTCTTCCCGTTTGCGCTGCAGGATATCCAGGACAGGGTCGCCGCTTACGAAGCGGCGCGAAAGCAGGTCGAAATACTGCTTTCACAAATCGCCGCGCAATCCGACCCGGCGTAAACGGGCCGCTGGATATTATTTTCAGGGACTACCGGGGCGGCCGTAGCCGGCAAGCACGGCAGCATAGACCTCGATCGCATCCCACAGGTTTTGCAGGCGCAGGTTCTCGTCACGGCCATGCTGGTTGTTGTCGTGGTTTGCCACCGGCAACAGAATAATCGGCGCATCGATGGCCGCCTCGAACAGGTATATCGGCAAACTTCCTCCCATCGTCGGTGTCAACAGAGTCGGCTGGTCGTCAATGCTGTCGAGAACGGCAATGACGCGTGCCGCTTCGGGACTGTCCAGCCGGGTCCGAAACGCCGGATATGCGCCGGGCCGCCAATCGGCTTTCAGTACGCGCTCGTGGCTACGTAGAACTTCAGGCTCGGGATCCTCGAGCACCACGTGAAACCCCTGGTCACGGAAAAAGCCCTCCAGCACCTGACGCACCGTCGCCGGATCCTGGTCGGCGACCAGCCGCAGATTCAATGACGCGGTCGCGCTCGACTGAATGACATTGCGCGATTGCGGCCCGACACCGCCGGCCTGGAATCCCTTGACGATAATTCCCGGCTGCAGCACCAGTTCCTCGATGCGTTTGCCACCACCTTCGACCCGCCCTAGCGCAAGCTCCTCGCGCAATACGTCATCGATACGCGGCATCGCCGCGATCGCCGCGCGTTCGGCGCTACTGATCGGGCGCACTTCGTCCATGTACCCCGGCACTGTAATATTGCCCTCGTCGTCTTTCATTGCTGCCAGCAGGTGGATCAACGCATCGGTCGGATTGGGCGACCAGTTGCCGTAATGACCGCTATGCAGCGGCCGGATTGCGCCGTAGGTCGTGAGATCCACTGTCATACTGCCGCGCACGCCGAACACCAGTTGACGCATCCGCGACTGGTGCATCGGGCCGTCGCAGAACAACAGCAGATCGGTCTCCAGCGCCGAACCATGCTCGGCAAGGACTGCGGCCAAAGTCGGCGATCCGATTTCCTCTTCGCCATCGAGAATCAGTTTGATATTTACGCTGGGCGCGATACCCGCCGCTTCAAGCCCGGCCAATGCTGCCAGCAATGCGACCACCGGCGCCTTGTCGTCGCCGGCTGAGCGGGCGTAGACACGCCATTGCGGATCGAATCGCGTGGCGTTGTCCCAGTCGACAACGTCGCCCCCGCCGTCAAGCGCGCCGGTCCGCAGCGTCGGCTGCCACGGCGGACTGGCCCAGTTGGCGACATCGACCGGCTGGCCGTCGAAATGAGCGTAAATCAGCACCGTCTTCGTCGCCCCGGCGAAATTTTTCTCGGCAAAAACGTAAGGCGCGCCGCCGCCACGCCAGACCTCGGTGTCGAACCCGGCCTCGCCGAGTCGCCGCGTAAGCCATGCCGCATTGCGATCCATCGCGGCGGTATCGGTCGCGACGTTCGGCAACGACAGAAAATCCCGGAACTCGGCAAGGATCGCCGCCTCGTGCTGCTCGCGATAAGTCCGCGCGGCTTCCGCGGCTTCGTTCGCAACAGCGGTCCCCGCTACTAGCGATACGCCGGCCAGCAACAGAACCGCCGGCAATATTGAATATCCTCTCAAGACTCTCCCCCCTGGCGCCGGAACCGGACCGCCATTCGCTCAATCGAAGTAGCACGGCGAGACGGAATTGCGCTAAAGCTACGAAAACGCACACCGCCAACAAACCGAGCAGGCAGCCAGCAAGCCGGTTTGGACGCCAGCTCAACAGCTAAATAATCATATGCCGCTGTATTTGCGGCCTAGCCCTGGGTCAGTGTGCAGTGCGGCCGTTCGAACAACCGCGCCACATAGGCCCGCAGGTTCGGAAATGGCTTGAGCAGCCGCATTCCCCTCGCCCAGTTGATCGTAAAGCCGACGACGATATCGGTTACCGAGAAGCGGTTGCCCACAAGGTAATCCTGGCCAGAAAGCGCCTGCTCCATTGCCACTGCCGCCACCGAGAACGCCTCGGCGTTCTGCTCGAACACATTGGTCAGCCGTTTGTCCTCCGGCAGCACGAACTGGTTGCGCGCGGAATGCCACAGGAAGGCCTCCAATTCGCTCAGCGCAAAAGCGACCCACTGATCGTGCAGCGCGCGTTCCCATGTGCCCGACGCGGCGATCAGCTTTTTCTCCGGCACCAGGTCGGCGATGTAGGTGCAAATCGCAGCGGATTCGAACAGCGGCTTGCCGTCAAAAACCGCCGCCGGCACTTTGCCCAATGGATGAATCTTTCTCAGTTCGTCGCTGTGGATCAGCGCCCGCCCTTCCACAGACTCGTATTCCAGCCCGGCTTCGAGCAACGCCCAGCGAGCACGCTGCGAACGGGTGGGTCCGTATTCGTAAAGCGTGATCTTCATATCACCGCGCTCCCTTTGAACGTCCTGTTATCCGTGGCAGAAATTGCAGCTTAACGCTGCTGAACCGCCGCGGCCGCGGCAATGAATGCGTCGACCTCGTCGGCTCGTGTGCAATGAGCGGTTACCAGCCTGTACACACCCGGCCGTCCGGGCCAGCCATGAAACTCGAATCCCGCCGCACGCAAACCCGCGGCCAGCGAGTCTTCGAGCCTGACGAAAATCTCGTTGGACTGGACCGGGTACAGCAGTTCGGTGCCGTCGAGCGCTGCGATCCCGGCTGAGAGCCGGCTTGCTTGCAAATTGGCATTCGCGGCGAGCTTCAGCCACAAATCAGCCTCGAGATAGGCATCGAGCTGTGCAGAGACATAACGCATTTTGCTGATCAGGTGACCGGACTGCTTGCGCCGTCTTCCGAGCTCCAGTGCATCGGCACTATCGAACACCAGCAGCGCCTCGGCCATCATCGCACCGTTCTTGGTGGCGCCGAACGATAACAGATCGACCCCTGCGCGCCAGGTGATCTCGGCGGGCGTACAACCGAGCGTCGCCACCGCATTGGCAAAGCGCGCGCCGTCCATATGCACTTTCAACCCGGCGGCATGGGCAAGGTCGCATAATTCCCGAACTTCATCGAGCGCGTAAACGGTGCCGAATTCGGTCGCCTGGGTCAGGCTCAACAACATCGGCTTGCTGGCATGGTCCCCGGGGTGACCGGTATTTTCCAGTTGTGACTTCAGCGTCTGCGCCGGGATCTTGGCGCCGGCACCGGCCAGCGTAAGCAGCTTGGCGCCGCCGGAATAAAATTCCGGCGCGCCGCATTCGTCGGTATGAAGGTGCGAGTCCTCGTGGCAGATTACCGCACCGTACGGCGGAGTCGTCTGCGCCACCGCGAGCGCGTTCGCCGCGGTACCCGAAACCAGCGCATACACCGCGGGTTCGGTCTCGAAGACCTCGGCGAACCGCCTCTGCACCCGCGCGGTCAGGGCATCGTCGCCGTAGGAATGCGCCGTCCCGCTGTTTGCCCGCGCCAAAGCCTCGAGAATCTCCGGCGCGACAGGAGTTTCATTATCACTGCGAAAATTGGCGGCCATCTGTACCAGTCTCTGTTATCGGATTCCCGGACCCGCGTTTTATCACATCTGCGGCACCGCGAGGCTCCATCGCGAACTCATGGTTGCCACCAACTGGCGGCGCTCCGGCCTTCCTGTCACATGTCGCAGCTTCGGCCACGGCGCCGACACGCATCGTCCATTGTCACAAATATCCCGGCCGCGAAGGTAGTTCGCCATTATTGGTCAGCTTTCGTTCAGGTTTCCCGGGGTAATGTGGAACCGTGACTTTGACAAAAAGCCTCCCGGCGGGAGAAGAGCATGGAAAACGGACACAGCAAAACCGTGAAAATTGGTAACCGGCAACCTGGCAAGCAGGCCGGCACGGTGTATATGCGGCGGCCACGGTTCTCGGTCGACGCGGTTCGTGACGACACGACTGCCGAATGCCGCTGGTGGAATTCGCTGAGCGAGGACGAACGCAACGCACTGGTCCACGGCGCGAAAACCACCCGTGAGAATGCGCGCAACGACTGGCTCGATATCGGCGAAACCAACCGCATGCGTATTCTCGACGCGGCCTACGCGGTGGAGTGCTGGATGTCAGCGGACTAGACAATACGGGTGCCGTCTCGGCCTGGCCGCGCGCGAGACCTCCCGCGCGTCTGCAAACGAGTCAGTATTCCCACGGCCAGCTCGGCGAAACAGTGTCGCCCGGGCACTCCTGGTTGATTGCATACAGGTCTTAAGAGCCCTTCTGACAGACTGCCCGCGATACGCAAGGAGCGCCGCAGCCAGCAGCTCTCGCACGGCCGCAGTGGACCGAGCCGATCGTGCCCGCCACGCGCCGCCGAAGTTCCTGCACGGCGCGTCAAACCTCACGGAATGGACTACACTGGATTGTGAACGCGCCGGGCCTCGCGAGTCTGGTCTTGCGAACCGCGTGCAGGGACATTTCGGGATCGGTCGTGTGCGACCGGGCACAAGGAGGAACACCGCATGCCTCACGTTACTTTTATCCACGGAATCGCAAACAAACCTGCTCACGAACGCCTGCTGACGATCTGGCGCCAGAGTCTGGCCATGGACGACGGCCTCGATCTCGGCGCACGAGGGATCAGTTCATCCATGGTGTACTGGGCCGATTTGCTGTATGAAAAACCGGCTGAGGAAGGCGCCGCGCACGAAAGCACCGGCGAAGAAGTTGTGACCGCTCCAGGCGACGAGGATCTGCAGTGGACCGAGGGGCTGGGAGGCGACGAGGCCGCGTTTATCGCGGCATTGTCCAACAAACTCGATTTCGACGCCGAATCTCCCGCCGGTGACGACTACGCGCCACCAGCGGATGAGCCTGGAAAGTCCTTCGAACGAATCCCGCTACCCTGGTTCATCAAGCGACGCCTGATGAAAGTCCTTTTGCGCGACGTACACCATTACCTGTTCAACTCGGAACACTCGCCGCGCCCGGACGAGCGTTACGCCATCCAGGAGACGATCCGCGACCGCTTTGTCGAAGCCCTGGCCCGCGACGCCGCCGCCAACAACGGCGGGCCGCACGTAGTGGTCAGTCACAGCATGGGCACGGTCATCGCCTACGACTGCCTGAAACGTGTGCCAGCCTGCCCCGGAATAGATGCGCTGATTACGGTTGGCAGCCCGCTCGGCATCGACGAAGTCCAGGACAAGCTAAAACCGGAATACTCGCGTGACAACGGTTTCCCACGGGAAAAGGTAAGCGGCGGCTGGACCAATATTTTCGACCGCCTCGATCCGGTCGCAATCGATACGAACCTGGCCAATGATTACCGCCTCGGCGGGTCGGAACTGGTTACCGATGTCAGGGTGAGTAACAGCGGCAAATGGCGCCATGACCTGACCAAGTATTTCTCCCAGCCCGACTTGCGCCAGGCCCTGTCGAGGGCACTTGGATTGTGAGCGAAGACACGCTGGAGCATACGTTGGCGAGGCTGGAAACCGAGCCCGACGAGCAAAGCAGGCAGCACCTTTGGAACAGGATCATCGAGCACATCAAGGGTAGCCGCAGAGGATTTTCGGCCAAAAAGGCGATTACCTTCCTGCAGCCTTTGCAGAACCGGCGCGACTTCGACAATCTCGAGAAGGTGGCGGATGCGCTCCTGAACTACGGCTCCGATCACCCCGGCGTCAGACGCCGCTATGCGCAGGCACTGATCGAGCGCGGCTCGCTCGCGGCCGCCATCGCCATACTCGATACGCTCGCAACCGCCGCGACCAAAAAATCCAACCCGGCCGAGTACGACGAGGCGCTGGGGCTGCTCGGGCGCGCCTATAAACAGCTTTACCTCAACGCGTCGGGCTTGAAGCGCGCAAAAACACTCGAGAAAGCGATCGACAGTTACATGCGTGGCTACCGCCGCAACCGCGTCGACAATTATTGGCACGGTATCAACGCCGCGGCCATGTTGCATCGCGCCGCCACCGACCGGGTGCGCCTCAGCGGCAAATACAGCAGACCGAAGGCACGGGCACGCGAGATTGGCGCAAAGATCCGCACTGTACTGGAGGCGAAATCGAATTTGTCACCGTGGGATACCGCGACTATCGCCGAGGCCTACCTGGTTCTCGGCGATTTCGACAAAGCGCTGTTCTGGTACTCGCGGTTTGCCAATACCGATGCGGTCAGGGCATTCACCCTCGGCAGTACCCTGCGCCAGCTCCAGCAAGTATGGCGGCTGGACAGCGCCGGCGAGCGCGCCCGCGAGATCGTCAGCATGGTGCAGTCGGCTTTACTCGCCAAAGAGGGCGGCGTACTCGACCTGAAGTGCGAGAACATCGATATCGACTTCCTGCACGATCTGCAGGAAGACAAGCAGTTCGAAGCGGTTCTCGGCAACGACGCGTTCAACAGCTACCGGTGGTTCGTACTGGCGATCGACCGCGCTCACAACGTCGCCCAGATTCTCGACCCGACGGACTCGGCGGTCGGTACCGGATTTCTGGTCCGCGGGAGTGACATTGCCGAGTCGCTGGGCGACGAGAAGCTGCTGCTGACCAACGCCCATGTCATCTCGGAAGACGAGCGCGATCGCGGTGCATTGTCGCGCGACCAGGCCCGGATCAGGTTCGAGTTGTTCGACGATGCGGCCGAATTCAGGGCGAAGGAAATCATCTGGTCCTCGCCAAAGGACGAACATGACGCGACACTGCTGCGTCTGGATCGGGTGCCAAAGGCCAAAGAGACGTTTCCGATTGCCCGGAGCCTGCCACTGGCCGATGGCAATCAGCGGGTCTACATCATCGGTCATCCCAAGGGGATGAAGCTGCAGTTTTCGATTAAGGACAATAAACTCCTGGCGCTGAAAGACCGGTTCGTCCATTACCGCGCGCCGACCCAGGGCGGCAGCTCGGGCAGCCCGGTATTCAACGAATTCTGGGAGTTGATCGCGTTGCATCATGCGGGCGGCTTTAATGTGCCAAAACTCGATGGCGACGGTGTCTACGCAGCCAATGAAGGCATATCCATCCTCTCGATTGTCGAACAGATCCGCAGCTCGCTCGCCGCTTGACAACGTCCGTGGCGCTTTGCTGGAGAGGCAATTTTGCCAGGTAAAACTGACGCTTTGGCGCAGGGAGTCCGTTAGTGAGAATCGGGGCGCGTGCAATACACACACTCTTCCTGCTGTTGTTACCGCTGATCGTGGCCGTTTTTGGACTTGGCTTCGGCACGGCACTGTTGCTGGTATTCGCCCTATTACTATGGCGCTGGGGTCTGAGCTTGCAGGCAATTCTGCCATCGCGAGCCGGTCCCGAACTATGCCTCGAGACGATCGGCGCGAGCCATTTTGTAGAAAAAGTGCGCTGGTCGATGGATCGTCTCGGCGTCGAGTACGAGGAGCGCCAGAACGCCGGCGTGCTGGGTGCTTTTTTCGTCGGCCGCACGGTGCCGAAGCTGCATGTACGCACCGGCATGGTGATCTCGGCGATCGGCAACTCGTCCGACATCCTCCGGTATCTGTGGGGCCGGTACGCCACCGAATACGGCGAGCGCGCCGCATTTCTCGCCCCTACCGCGGAAGCACTCGAACTAGAAAAGCAACTCGATCTCTACGGTCGCTACATGCAGCAGTGGATTTATCACCACATCCTGCCGCACCGGTCGCTGACGCTCCATGCCTGGGGTTGCGACGACCCTTCGCTGCCGGGCTGGCAGCGCGGCATCGTGCGTCTTGGCTTCCCGCTGTTACGGACCCTGATGCGCCGGGCATTTGGCCTCGGTGCGGCTACCCACGACAAGACACTCGCACGCGCCGGAGATTTTCTGCAGGTGATCGAGGAACGGCTGGAAGACGGCAGGACGACGCTGCTCGGTGGGCCCGAGATCAGCTTCGTCGACATAACGTTCGCGTCGCTTTCGGGACTGTGGATTTTTCCGGACAATTACGGCGGCGGCAAAGCCGACCGAGTGACCCCGCACGGCTTCGAGGTGCCCGCACAGATGCAGGCCGAGGTTGACGCCTGGCGCCAGTGTTTCCCGCGGGTCGTCGCTCTGGTCGAACGCCTCTATGCAACCGAGCGCCTGCCTGCCGCGGCGGTCAGGCCGGTTTAGGTTTAAACGCCTCGCCGAGCAACTCACGTGCCGGATCGGATTGGTCCGGTCCGTCCACCGCGTAGCGGTATAACGCGGCGGAGAAGATTCCCTGCAGGGCACCCTGGACCAGCGCCACAATGGTCAGCGAGACAATCCCAACCACGAAGACAGTGATGAGCGCCGGGCCACTCGCCTGCACCAACGCGACCAACCCGGCGAACACGAACATCATCCCGATATAGACGAAGACGAAAACAAACCCGAGACCGGCGTTTGCGATGATGTTCTCGCCCCAGGTTTCTTTCAGCAGAGTAGCGCTTTCCTTCACCGCGTCCACCGGTCCGATGTCGCGGGCGACCAGTACCGGAACAGTCAGGAATGTCGCAACGGTCCAGGCAAGACCGACCAGTCCGATGATGAACTGGCCAATAAAGCCGAGCCTCTCGGCGAGGGCGCGAAGAATTACTCCAACTGTCGCCGCGATCATTGCGTAGCCGAATATCTTGCCGGTCTTCGATGAAGCTATCCTGAGACCGTCGCGGACCGTCGGATCACCGCCGTCCATCCGGATCAGCGCCGCGCCTACCAGCGCGGCATTGAAGAAAAAGATCACGAAATACTCGACGAGGTACAACGCGAACATCACTGCGTAACCGCCGGGGCTTGCTTTTGTCGCGCCATCCTCGGTCGCGATGCCGGTCTGCATCAACAACGGCACGAACGTCAGCGCCACCAGGATCGCGGCAATTGTCGACAGGAGCGGGAACACCAGCAGTTCCCGGTCCTGCCGCAGCACACCTGCACTGTATTTGATCAGGCTCCAGCTACGCGAAAACTTCTCAAACATTTTGCGCCGACCCCTATTACTGCAATCGACCCGAATTGTAGCACCAAGAATTCTCCTCTAAGTGTGGCCCACCGCTCACGGTGCCGACGTCGCCGGGCAAAGAATTACCATGCATAATGTGCGTAATGCGATAACGATGTCACTGGCGGAAATATGCCGCGGTGACCAACGGAAAAATCAGGCCCGGGCAGTCAATAACATGCGAAATTCGCGGAAATCTCGCCGACAAAGCCATGGCGCCAGTCATCCGCTATTGCGGGCCGCACCGGCGATCGCACCACCCGCGGGACGTCCTGGCGCGTTACCATGACGTTGGTGCTGTTGCTTCATCCGGGTCATCGCCGGAAAAGGAGAAAATGATGCGACTCATCCTGCTGACCCTCGGTGTCATCGTGCTGCTGACGGGATCTCCCTTGCGCGCGGATACGACCGAACCCTTCGCTACAGTGCAGAACTTCTTTGCCGCAATCGCACGTTTCGATTATCACGGTATGCGAGCGCAGGTTACCGAAGACTTTCAACTGCTCGAGGTTGGAGAGCTTTGGAACATCGACACACTGGTCACACAGATCGAAGAATACGAGGGCAAATTGGCGCGGCGCAATTACTTCAGCCTCATTGACAGCGGCCAGGACGAAAACCTCGCCTGGGTCAGTTACTGGAACATGGCGCGTTACAAGACAGCCGAGCAGGAAGCCAACCGGGCATGGATCGAAAGCGCCGTGCTCGTTCGCACCGACTCGGGCTGGAAAATCCGCCTGCTGCACTCGACCGCGATCCCACGCGACAAGGCGCCGGAGGGAGTGCAATTCACCGAGTACGTTCAGTAGGACAGCGCCGCACCGCCAGCCGGTTCCGGAGCGGTTGTCGGTTCTGGGCTATTCCCATCGGCGCGGCAGAATGGCCACGGCGACTCATGCCGGCACGGCTTCCAGTGTCAGGCCGTACATTGATCTGACGCTGCCGTTGTCTGCTATCCCGGTATTCGCTCCGCCGGGTTCACGGACGATAGGACTCGATCTGCTCCAGCGTCAATCGCACGGGTGCGGGTAAATGCCCGTCGCTATCTAGCCTGTTAAACAACACCAGCGCCTGATTGCGTGCTCTGGTCGAGGATTCACCGCCAACATGCGCCTCCAGCAAGGCAAGCTTGTAGGCCGAGACCGCTTGGTGCAGCCGCCACATCACATTGTCCGGAACCTTGATGGCCAGGCTGTCGCGGATCGCCAGCGCCTTGGAATAGGACTCCGCCGCCTTTTCAAAATCGTTCTGATAATAGGCCGAATCGCCAATTCCATCGTAGCTCTCGGCGACATACTCCAGCCAGGTGTTTCGTTCTGTCGTTGCCTCAATCAGTCTCTCGGCGCGGGCCAGGGCTTCTTCGAACTCACGTCGCGCCGCTATGGGATCTCCCGATAGCAAATTCAGTCGCCCGGAAGCCTGCCACGTTTCCAGAACATGAAGATTCGTAAATACGTCATCGTGCTCTTCCGCAACCAGCTCGTTCACGATGGCGCGCGCCGCATCGACATGCTCTCTTGCAGCCCCGGGGTGACCCGCGGTAACTGTCAGCCGCGCCATCCCGACATGATGCGCCGCGAGATCCTGATGCCATTCCAACACGCTTGCATCGGCCCCAACCAAACGACCAACAATCC
>Ga0102958_1000023_pt1 | contig 26654 bp, 21 predicted proteins | sample SalPonF2_B_D1_MG_FD_84513 | JGI IMG/M metagenome (GOLD analysis project Ga0102958, IMG submission 84513) | Salt pond soil microbial communities from South San Francisco under conditions of wetland restoration - Salt Pond MetaG SF2_B_D1_MG ...
GCCGACTGCGCGCCGCCCCGCCGCCGCGGCCGGGCGAGCCGAGCCCCTTCCCGCGGTTGCAGGTCCCGCCGGCCGGGGCATTCCAGCCAAAAACACCTCGCCCCTACGGCGGCAAGGCGCACCGGGCGCTGTGCGGGGCGCTGCTGGGCGGAGGGCTGGCCGTCAGCCTCCACGCCATCTCCCCATCGGCGTCGATCGGCATCGTCATCTCGCTGCTGGCCTTGCTCACGCAGTTGGGCCTGTCGATCTGGGCCGTGTCCGTCCAGACCAACACCACCCTGCCGGCCGGACTCCGCAAGGCGGCCATCGCGGCGCTCGTGTATGTCGTCTGTCTCTTCGCGGCGGGCACGGTGTCGCTTCCATTCGCCGTGGCCTTCCTGTTCGAGGACGTGCACGCGGGAGGCTTCCTGCCGCCGGCGCAGGTGCTGCTGGCCTTGCTGGCGGTCACCTCGCTGGCGTTGGGCATTCTCATGGGCGTGCAGGTGCGGAACCTGCCCCCCCGCCGGCCCGCCGCCGAGGCGCAACCGGCCGCGGCAGCCGGCACGCCAACTCACCCGGCCACGCCCCCGCCGCGCCCGGCCGTGCAGCCGGCGACCGTCGCCGAGCCGGAGGCCATCTCGCCGCGGGAGGCCCTGGCCGACAAGAACCCCGGCGGGGAGGCCTAGCCCATGGAAGCGCCCACCGCCGCCAACCGGCTGGTCCATCAGCGATGCTTCAATCACGCCTCGCGTGAGGCCGCCGCGCGCTGCCCGCGGTGCCGGCGCTTCTTCTGCCGGGAGTGCGTCACCGAGCACGAGGGGCGCGTGATCTGCGCCCGCTGCCTGCGGGAGCTTACCGCGGATGATCCCCGCCGGCGGCGGCTCTTACCGGCGCTCGGCGCGGTGGCGGCCGCGGGCCTGGGCATGATGGCGCTGTGGGTGAGCCTCTACTGCATCGGGCGGATGCTGCTGGCGATCCCCTCCACCTTCCATCAGGGCTTCCTCTGGGAGGGCCCCTGACCGATGGCGAGGCGAAGCAAAGGACGCGGCGAGCACGGGGCGATCGAGTTGATCGAGCAGGCCGTGCACCTGGTGCGCACGGCGGGCGGGACCACGCTGGCGACGTACTTGATCGGCACGCTGCCGTTCGTGCTGGGGCTGCTGTTTTTCTGGATGGACACCAGCCGCAGCGCCTTCGCCGACCGGCGTCTGGCGGAGGCGTCGCTGGCGGTGGCCGTGCTGTTCGTCTGGATGAAGTGCTGGCAGACGGTCTACGCCGCGCGGCTGCACGCGCAGCTCGCCGGCGGCGAGCCGCCGCGCTGGACGCCCGCGCGCGTAGCGCGCATGGGCCTTGCCCAGGCGGCCCTCCAGCCGTGGGGCATCGTGGCGGTGGCGGCCCTGGCGGCGCTTTCCTTCCGGAACGCGGCGCTCGGGACGATCTTCGCCCTGCTGGCGCTGCTGGCCGGCGGCACGGCCCACGCGTTCTTCCAGAACACCACGCTGCTGGCCGACGGCGAGATGCCCGCCGCCAAGGCCGCCGGCCGGGCCTGGCGGCTGGCGAGGCTCTGGCCGGGGCAGATCATCGGCGTCTCGTTCGTCATGGGCCTGTTCTCGCTGTTCGTCCTCATCAACGTGCTGCACGCGATGTTTCTGCCGGCGATGCTGCTGAAAATGCTCTTCGGCGTGGAGACGGTCTTCTCGCGCGGGGGCTTCAACGAGGTCGCCGGCGTATTCGTCGCCACGTGCCTGGGCCTGAGCTACGCGATGGTGGACCCGATCCTCAAGGCCGTCGCCACGTTGCGCTGCTTCTACGGGCGGTCGCTCCAGACCGGCGAAGACCTCAAGGCCGAACTTCGCCGCCTGCGGACAAACTCCGCCGGCCTGGCCGCGCTGTTTCTACTGGGCGCCGGCGTGCTGCTGGCCTCTCCCGCCCCGGCCCAAGCGGCGCCGGATGCGCCCGACGCGCCGCGCGTGGCGCGGGCCGAGGGCGAGGCGCCGGCCGAGCAACTGGATGATTCCATCCGGCGGGTAATCTCCCGCCGCAAGTACGCATGGCGGATGCCCCGCGAGCGAGAGCAGGAGCAAGAGCAGCAGGCCGGCGAGCCGCGGGAAACCTGGCTCAGCCGCTGGCTGAACTCCGTGTTGGAGCGGATCGGCGAATGGCTGCGGAAGCTCTTCTCCCGGCGCTCCTCGCCCCGCGAGCCGGCCGACGCCCGCCCCGCGGCGGGGATGGCCGCGGCGGCCAAGCTGGTGATGTACCTCCTGCTGGCCGCGGCCGTGGTGTTTCTGATTGTCATGGGCGTGTGGGCCCTGCGCAAGCGCCGCGACGAGGACGAAGAGCAAGCCGCCTCCGCCTCGGCCGCCACGCCGGACCTGGAAGATGAGGACCTCTCCGCCGAAGACCTGCCGGAGGAAGGCTGGCTGGACCTCGCGCGGCGGATGTTCGCCGAGGGCGACCGCCGGCTGGCCCTGCGGGCGATGTACCTGGCGGCGCTGGCGGCCCTGGCCGACCGCGGGCTGATCTCCATCGCCCGCTGCAAGAGCAACTGGGAATACTCCCGCGAGTTGCAGCGTCGCGGCCACGCCCTGCCGGAGTTGGCCTCGGCGTTCTCGCGGAACGTGGGCTACTTCGAAGACACATGGTACGGCATGCACGACGTGACGGACGGCATCGTCAGCGCCTTCATCGAGAACCAGAAGAGGATCCGCCAGCTTGACGAAACCTAGCACATCCGGGCTGTGGATCGCGGCGGCGGTGGTGGCCGTGGGCTTTGTCTTCGGCCTGTGGCGACTGCTCTCCATGCGCTTCGAGCAGGGAGACCTCTACCCGCCCTGCTCCTCGCTGCGGACGGACCCGCTCGGCGCGAAGGCCCTCTACGAGAGCCTCGACGAACTGCCGGGCGTGGCCGCTCGCCGCAACTACCGCCCGCTCAAGGAGCTCGGCGACGGCACGGGCCGCACGCTGCTGCTGGTGGGGTTGACGGCGTGGTCCGCCTGCGAGCCGAACGAACTGCTCGCCTTCGCCGAGAGCGGCGGGCGCGTGGTGCTGGCGCTGCAATCCGGAGACCGCGGCGACCTGCCCGCGGACGTCGAAAGCGCGATCGGCCTGCACTGCCGCGGCGCGAAGCGAAGCTTTTTTCTGGAATGGAAGACCGAGCAGCAGGAGGAGCCGGACGAGACGCCCGATCACTCGCCGGCCGGCGAGTCCCGCGCCCTCGCCGCCACGGCCACGTCCGCTGAGGCATCCGGCCGGCCGCTGCCCTGGTACTCGCCGTGCCACTTCGAGCCGTTCGACGAGCCGGATGCTGAATGGACGGTTCGCTACCGGGTCGAAGACCGGCCGGTCATTCTGGAGCGCAAGGTCGGCGCCGGCTCGCTGGTGGCCATGGCAGACAGCTACCTGCTGACCAACGAGGCCCTGCTGTACAACCGCCGGGCGGAGCTGCTGGCCTGGCTGGTGGGGTCGAGCGGGGAGATCGTCTTCGACGAAACGCACCTCGGCGTGGCCGAGCAGACGAACATCGCCGCGCTGGGCCGGCGCTACCGGCTGGGCGGGCTGTTGTTCGTGCTGATCGGCCTGGGGCTGCTGGGGGTCTGGAAGAGCGCCACGAGCTTCCTGCCGAAGGACGAGGGGCGCATCGCCGAACTCAGCGGGCAGACGGTCCGGGGGGCGGCGTCCTCGGCGGGGCTGGTGCACCTGCTGCGGAAGGCGGTGCGGCCGCCCGAGCTGGTCGGCACGTGCGTGGCGGAGTGGGGCAAGTCGCTGCCGAAGGGGCGGAAGGACGCGAAGAACGCGCGCGGCCGGGCGGAAGCCGCCGCCGCGGCGCGCGGGGCCAAGGACCCCGTCGCCGCGTACCGGGAGATTCAGAACATCGTGACAGAGCGAACCCTGCCGGGCAAGGCCGGCGGGCAACCGGCGAGGTAATCCATGGAACCGAGTGCAGACGAACTAAAGAAGGTGCTGACGGATGTTCGAGCGGAAGTGGCCAAGGTGATCATCGGCCAGGAGGAGGCGGTCACCGCGGCGCTGATCGCCATCTTCACCAACCACCACGCGCTGGTGGAGGGCGTGCCGGGCATCGCCAAGACGCTGCTGGTGCGGACGCTGGCCCGCGTGCTGGGCTGCGAGTTCTCCCGCATCCAGTTCACGCCGGACCTGATGCCATCGGACATCACCGGCACGAACGTCTTCGACTTCCACAAGAACGAGTTCACGCTGGTCAAGGGCCCGGTGTTCACGAGCTTCCTGCTGGCCGACGAGATCAACCGCGCCCCGGCCAAGACGCAGGCCGCGCTGCTCCAGGCGATGCAGGAGCGGCGCGTGACCATCGACCGCGACACGCTGGAGCTGGACGAGAACTTCACCGTCTTCGCCACGCAGAACCCCATCGAGTACGAGGGCACCTACCCGCTGCCGGAGGCCCAGAAGGACCGCTTCATGCTGAAGATCCGCATGGACTGCCCCGGCCGGGACCACGAGTTGACGCTCGCCCAGCGGATGCTCGGCGCCGACGCCCCGGAGCGCACGCTGGACGCCGGAGCGGTGCGGGCCGTCCTGCCGCCGGGCCAGCTCACGCGCTTCCGCGCGGCGCTGGAGGGCATTTTTGTCCGCGAGGAGATCCTCGGCTACATGGTGGACGTGGTGCGCGCCACGCGCGAGCACGAGAGCATTCTCGTGGGGGCCGGGCCGCGGGCCACGCAGGCCCTGCTGCTGGCGTGCCGGGCGCGGGCGGTGATTCATGGGCGAGATTACGTTTCCCCGGACGATGTCAAGTCGCTGGCGACCATGGTGCTGGAGCACCGGCTCATCCTCCGCCCGGAATACGAGATCGAGGGCCACACCACGCCGGAAGTGGTCCAGAGCATCCTCCAGGAGGTGGCGGTGCCGCGATGAGGCTCCCCCGCGGAAGGCTGATCGTCTGGGCCGCGGCGTGGTTCGTGCCGGCGGCCCTGCTGGCGGCGCTGGCGCCCGAGCTGGCCGGGGCGCTGTACGCGCTGGCCGTCTTGGCCATGGCGGCGCCGGCGTATGACGCTCTCCGCGCCGGCGAATCGCTGCGCGGCGTGGAGGCGGAGCTTCCCGCCCTCACGCGGATGACCAAGGCCGCGGACGGGCAACTGACCGTGCGGCTCGCCAACGCCGACCGGCGCGCCCGCCGCATCCGCTTCGGCATCCCGATGCCGGGCGAACTGGGCTGCGCCCAAGAGGACATCTCCGTCGACCTGCCCGCCGGGGCGGAGCATTCCACCGTCACGCTGGACTGCCTGCCGCGGCGCCGCGGCAGCTATCGGCTGGAGGAGGTGTACCTCGGGGCCGTCTCGCCATGGGGGTTCTGGCTGGCGCGGCGGCGGCAGCGACGCGGCGCGGAGGTGCGCGTATACCCGAACCTGAAGGGCGAGCGCAAGCGGATGGCGGCGATGTTCCTCAACCGCGGGGCCTTCGGCCTGCACGCCCAGCGGCAGATCGGCCAGGGGCGGGAGTTCGAACAACTCCGCCCGTACATCCGCGGCGACGCGTACCAGGACATCCACTGGAAGGCCACCGCCAAGCGCGGCCGGCCCGCCACAAAGATGTACCAGATCGAGCGGACGCAGGAGGTCTACGTGCTGATCGACGCCTCCCGCCTCAGCGCCCGCCAGCCGACGGCGGAGGTGGACGCCGACGAGCGGCTCCTCGTGCCGCCGAACATGCTGGAGCGGTTCATCACCGCGGCGCTGGTGTTCGGCGCGGTGGCCGAGCGGCAGGGAGACCTCTTCGGCGTGGGCAGCTTCTCCGACCGGGTAGACCGGTTCGTCCGCGCCCGCAACGGCCAGACGCACTACCGCGCCTGCCGCGACGCGTTGTACTCTCTGCACGCCCGGCCGGTCTCGCCGGACTTCGCCGAGTTGTTCTCTTTCCTGCACCTGCGGCTGCGGCGGCGGGCGCTGCTGGTGTTCCTGACGAACCTGGACGACCCGATTCTTTCCGAGACGTTCTCCGAGCACGTGGGGCTGCTGGCCCGGCGGCACGTGGTGCTGGTCAACCAGCTCTCCCCTCCCGGCGTGGGGCCGCTGTTCTCCGGCCGGGACGTGGCGAACGTGGACGACGTGTACGAGCGGCTCGGCGGGCACCTGCAATGGCGGCGCCTGCGGGAGACGCACCGGCGGCTGAGCCACCGCGGCGTGCAGTTCCACCTGCCGACCAATGAGACGCTCTGCCCGGAGATCGTCACGCAGTACCTCAATGTCAAGCGGAGGCAACTGCTTTGATCATCGACCTGGAGAAATTCCTCGCCCGTGAGCGCCCCGCCTGGGGGGAACTGGAGCAGACCCTCCGGCGCATGGACGGCGGCGGCAAGCTGGACCTGGCCCAGGCCCGCCGCCTGCACTACCTCTACGAGCGGGCGTCTTCCGCGCTGGGGCGCGTGCAGACGTTCTCCGGCGACCCGGAGACGCGGGAGTACCTCGAAAGCCTCGTGGCCCGGGCGTACGGGCTGATCCACTCGGCCGACCGGCCGCGGCGGCGGCTGCGGCCGATCCACTGGTTCATCGTTACGTTTCCGCGGACGTTCCGGCGGCACTTCGGCTCATTCCTGCTGGCGACGGCGGCCACGCTGGTCGGGGCGCTGTTCGGCGGCGTGGCGGTGGCGGCGGACGAGGAGGCCAAGAGCATCATTCTGCCGTTCGAGCACCTGATGGGCGACCCGTCCGACCGCGTCGCGCAAGAAGAGCAGACCGGCGGCGCCGAGGGCGGCGGCCACTCGACCTTCGCGGCGATGCTCATCCAGAACAACGTGCGCGTCTCCTTCATGGCGCTGGCGCTGGGCTTCACGTTCGGCATCGGCACCATCCTGCTGCTGTTCTACAACGGTGTGATTCTCGGGGCGGTGTGCTTCGACTACATCCGGGCCGGGGAGGGCGTGTTTTTGGCCGGCTGGCTGCTGCCGCACGGGTCGATCGAGATTCCCGCCATCCTGCTGGCCGGGCAGGCCGGGATGGTGCTCGGGCGGGCGCTGATCGGCCACGGCGACCGCAACCCGCTGAAGGCCCGCATGCGGCTGGTGTCGGCGGACCTGGTGACGCTGATCGGCGGCGTGGCGGTGCTGCTGGTGTGGGCGGGCATTATCGAGTCGTTCGTGTCGCAGTTCCACGAGCCGCGGCTGCCGTATTGGCTGAAGATTTCCTTCGGCGTCATCGAACTGGGGCTGCTGGGCTTTCTTCTCGGCCGGTGCGGCCGCAAGGCCGGGGAGCGAGCCGCATGACCGGCCACCGCCACAACCGCCTCGTTATCACTACGCCGGAAGGCTGCCGCTTCTCGCTGCTGCTGGCCGGGCCGGTGTCGCGCTTCATGGCGTGGCTGATCGACCTGGTGGTGGTCATCGCCGCGGGCATCGGCATCTGGCTGCTGCTGGGGAAGGTTCTGGCCTTTCTGGCCGCGCTGCTGGGGGAGTTCGTGCTGGCGATGCTGTTGCTGCTGAACTTCGTGCTATGGTTCGGTTACGGCATCGCCCTGGAGTGGCTGTGGAACGGGCGGACCGTCGGCAAGCGCGTTCTCGGCCTGCGCGTGGTCGACGAGCACGGTCTGCGGCTGACGTTCTCGCAGGTGGTGCTGCGGAACCTGCTGCGCCTGGTGGACATGCTGCCGATGCTGTACCTGGTGGCGGGCGTCTCGTGCATGCTCTCGCGCCGCTGCCAGCGCCTGGGAGACATCGCCGCCGGCACGGTGGTCATCCGCTCGCCGCGCATCGGCCGGCCGGACCTGCGCGACGTGCTGCAGGGCAAGTTCAACTCGTTGCGGGCGCATCCGCACCTGGAGGCCCGGCTGCGCAACCGCGTGAGCCCGGCCGAGGCCCGCGTGGCCGCCGCCGCCCTGTTGCGGAGAGACTCGCTGGAGCCGGAGGCCCGGGTGTCCTTGTTCGCGGAGCTCGCCGAGCACTTCCGCGAGGTCGTCCGCTTCCCCGAGGCGGCCACCGACGGCCTCAGCGACGAGCAGTACGTCCGCAACGTGGTCGACAGCCTCTACCGCGCCCGCAAGGGGACGTGAGAGGGGAAGGTCACCTCTGCCGCTTCTTGCGGCGCTTGGCCGCCGATGCTTTGCCGGCCTCGCCCTCGCCCTGCCTCCCGGGCTGCTCCTCGCGCTCCCGGAGCCGCGCCACGGCCGCCGCGGCCGAGCGCTCCGTGGGAATGCGTTTGCGCCACGCCCACGCCAACAGGCCGACGCCGAAAACGAACGGAAGGATTGAGAGGTACTGGCCCATCGTCAGGCCCGTGCTCCGCCGTGCGGGGGTGTGGGCCTCCTTGAAGAACTCCACGCCGAAGCGCCCGGCGAAGTACAGCACGAAGAACAGCCCGGTCATCAGCCCGAGCGGGCGTTTCTCCCGCCCGGCGAGGCGGTCGGCGACGATCAGCAGGCCCAGCACGGTCAGGCCCATGGCGAACTCGGAGAGCGGCGACGGATGCCGGGCGACGGGCACGGCGTCATTTCCGTAATGCAGGAACTTGACGGCCCACGCCACATCCGTCGGCCGGCCGACGATTTCCGAGTTCAGGAAGTTGCCCAGGCGGATGCCGGCGGCCCCCACCGCCGCCGAGAGCGTGAAGCGGTCCATCACCTCGACAATGCGGATGCGGTTCCGCCAGGCGTACAGCGCCGTCGCCGCCACCAGCCCGACCGTGGCCCCGTGGCTGGCCAGCCCGCCCTGCCAGAACCACAGCACATCCAGCGGATTCTGCAGGTAGTACTCCGCGTTGTAGAAGAAGCAGTGCCCGAGCCGCGCGCCGACGATGGTCGCCAGTACGCCCCAGACAAGGAAGCCGTCCGCCACGGCCGGCGGATACCCGCCGCGGCGCATCTGCCCCCGCCAGAACGCGAAGCCGACCAGCAGCGTGATGGCGAACACCAGGCCGTAGTAGCGGATCTGCACCGGGCCGAAGTCGATCAGCACCGGGTCGATGTTGTGCACGAATTCAGCAAGCATTCTTTCGCGTTCTCATTTTCGTGAACACCCCGGACGTCACTGGACAAAGGAAGAGCCGATCATAAGTTCCGGGCGAGCCAAGGGCAAGGACACGGAAGATCCCCCGCTCCATCCCCGGTTCCATGCTTGCATTCTTCGCCGCTTCGGGCGTATGCTTTGCGTGTATTCGTTTGGCTTCCGCGTCGCGCTGCGGGCGGCGCGCGGCACAGGCAAGGACGCAGGCAGGAGACGAACGATGAAGGGGTTCTATCGCAAGCCGCTTCCGACCGCCATCACGATGGCCGTGCTGGCCCTGCTGGCCTCCACGGGCTGCCAGCGAGACGACTACGCCCGCCGACTCATCGAGCCGACCGCCAACCTCGGGCAGATGATGGACCTGACGGCCAGCAACGAGCAGTTGGTCCAGAGCGGCAAGATCGACGCGGCCCGACAGTTCCAGATGCCCGACGGCGTCGAGATCGACACGTGGATCGTCAAGGCCGCCGCGGCCGAGGGCCCGGCCGCCGAGACCAGGGGCACGGTGGTGATCCTCCACGACCTGGGCGACTCCAAGGCCCCCCACCTGAGCCTCGCCCGCCGACTGGCGAACCGGGGCTTCGACGTGGTGCTGCCGGACCTGCGCGCCCACGGCCGAAGCACCGGCCGGTACGTCACCTATGGCGCCAAGGAAAAGCACGACGTCAAGGCGATCGTCGGCGAGTTGCTGCGCGATGGGGAAATTCATGAGCCGGTCTACGCCTACGGGCTTTCGCTGGGCGCGGCGACGGCCATTCAGTACGCGGCCATCGAGCCGCGCTGCAAGGGCGTGGTGGCGATGGCCCCCTACCAGGACGCCCAGACCATCTGCCGGCGGTGGATGGCCTTCCACGCGCCGACGATGAGCGAGGCGGACTTCATGTCCACGCTGGAGCGAGCCGGGCAGATCGCCGGCTTCAACCCGGAAGACGCCTCCAGCATCCGCGCCGTGCAGACCACCACAACGCCTCTTCTGCTCGTGCACGGCCTGCTGGACAGCACCGTGCCCTGGGACCAGAGCCAGGCGGTCTTCGACGCGGCCTCCGAGCCCAAGCAGATCATCATCGTGCCGTGGGCCAGCCACATCACGCTGCCGGCCTTCCGCGAGCAGTGGGTGGCCGAGCAGATCGACCACATCGCCACCACCGGCCTGAAGACCGACGCCCCCGCGCCGGACAAGCCGGAGAACAGCGACGATTGACGATGGCACGGCCACGGCGCTCCGCGAGGCCGGACGGCGGAGCCGCGTGCGCAAGCGGCCTGCCGCGGCGCAGCCGAAGGCGAAGACGGGAGCGGGGCTGTTGCAGATAGAGTCCAGAGTTCCGAGCCTCGGCGGTACGCCCGATCCACCAGTTGACCAATCGACCAAGTAACCAATCGACCCATGCCGCGCCATCACCGACCTCAGACCTCTGACTTCTGATCTCTTCCGTTCTCCGCCGGGCCGAATATGCGATTGTCCTGGAAATGGAAATCCGCGCTTGACTTCCGTCCTTCGTGCGGTAGCATGGGCGTGTCCGGGTTGAGCCCCCGGATTTGGGCATTTTCTCGCGGGTGCGAGGGCAGTTGATATTTTCCTATCTTGATGGAAGGAGCAGGCCATGGATGTGTCTGTGACGCGCGGAGTGTGTATCTTCATTCTGGTGGGGTTGTGCCTGGGGGCCGCAGCCCCGGGGCAGGCGGCGGAAACAGAGTTCTATTCCCCGGTGTACAGCACGGAGTATGACATCGTCTGGAACTCTGATGCCGATGTGGAAGTGGATGACAGCGAGATTGACTATGCGTACTCCGAGCGAGGCTTCGCGGGCTCGGGCCAGGGCCAGTTGCCGAAGTTCGACTCCGCCCTCGGCACGCTGCTGGAAGCCACGGTGACCTTCAGCTATGTGCTGGACGGCGATGGGGCCTGGACCCAGACTGACGGCCCGGATGCGAACACGAAGGGCGTGCTGGCATGGGACAACGAGTCCACCGTGGCCCCAAGCGTGGACCTCAGCATCACCGTTGAGGTCGGCATTACTTCCGCGGCGACAGACCTGTCAGACTTCTCGCAGTTCGACGGCAGCGGCAGCGTGACGGCAAGTGACGATTCCACCCCGGACTTCAAGGGCGATGACGCCTTCGGCATCGGAATGAGCGACACGCCGGCTAAACTGACCGGCGGCGACAGCGTGGTCCTGGACCCGAACAACCACGGAAACCTCAGGGATGCGGTAGTCGGCACGGGAAGCTGGGACGTAACCTCGTCGCCGTTCATTACCTTCGTGGCCGTGCGGGACGATCCGAACGCAGAGGGCGAAGTGTACACGTCCAACCCGGACGTGAAGGTCACCGCCACGGTGCAATACAAATACATCCCGGAGCCGGCGACGCTGCTGATGCTGGCGCTCGGCGGGCTGGCCTTCGGCGGGTTCGCCACAGCCCGCAAGCGCCGGACGTAGCCGCCGGGCGGGTTAAGCAACCATGCGGAGCGCGACGGGCCGGCCGAGCCTGTTGCGCTCCGTTTTTGCGCCGGGCGGAATGGCTACGCCGGTCGGACCTGAAGCAGCGGCGGCGTCTCGCGCGGGTGGCTCACCAGCACCCGCGCCCCGGCGTGGGTAAGTTCGTCCGCGCCGCGGAAGCCCCAGGTGGCCCCCACCGCGTACATGCCGGCGGCCACGGCCGTCTTCATGTCCGTGCCGGTATCGCCGAGGTACAGCACGTCTGGCGGCGCCACGCCGAGGGTGTCGGCCACGAGCGCGGCGCCCCGGCCGTCCGGCTTGGGCGGCACCTCGTCCGTCACGCCCTGCACGGCCGCGAACCGCCAGCGTCCGAGCAGCTTCGAGACGCACAGTTTCGTGAAGTCGTGCGGCTTGTTGGACAGCACGGCCAGCGGCACGCCCCGGCCGGTCAGTTCGTCCAGCATGTCCGCAACGCCATCGTACGGCCGGGTCTTGTTGTCCCATCGGCGGGCGTACTCGTCGCGGAAGGCCTCCACGCACTCGTTGACCTGCTTCTCTCCGCACCACTCCACCGGCAGCGCCCGCCGCACCAGCATCACCATGCCGTCGCCCACGAAGTAGCGGTAGTCGTCCACCGGGTGGGTGGGGTAGTCGCGCAGCTCCAGCACGGCGTTCATCGCGTCGGCCAGGTCGTCCAGCGTGTCCAGCAGCGTTCCGTCGAGGTCGAAGATCACGGCCTTCAAGGTCATCAGGCTAAGCACCTATTTACGGGGTACAGGAACCAAGTACTTCTCTACTTCATCGGCAAACGGAGCGAAGCCCTTTGGGCAGGATTCCCTCTACGCCCGGCGGAGGCTCCTGATGACGACCGGCTCCCGGGGCACGTCGTCGTGCATGCCGCTGCGGCCGGTGGAAACCTTGCCGATCGCGTTTAGCACGTCCAGCCCGTCGGTAAGCCGGCCGAACACGCAGTAGCCCCAGGCGTCCGGCGTTTTGCCGCGGTGGTTGAGGAACGCGTTGTCCGCCAGGTTGACGAAGAACTGGCTCGTGGCGCTGTGCGGGTCCGAGGTGCGGGCCATCGCCAGCGTGCCGCGGAGGTTCTGCACGTCGGCCGACGCCTCATTCTCCACTTCCGCCTTGGTGGCCTTCTGCTTCATGTCCGGGGCAAAGCCGCCCCCCTGGATCATGAATCCGTCGATGACGCGATGGAAAATCGTGCCGTCGAAGAAGCCGTCGTCCACGTACGCCAAAAAGTTGGCGACCGTCTTGGGGGCCTGCTCGTCGAACAGCTCGGCCGTCATGGTTCCCTTGGATGTCTCGATGATTACCTGCGTGTTGTCGCTCATTTCGTCTCCATGTGGTTATGGGGCTGCTACTTGCGCCCCTTGCCGGCTTCGTTTTTCAGTGCCGAGAGCATTTGCTCGCGGCGGTCGTAGAGGCGCCGCGGCAGGCGCTTCGCGTGATTGGCCAGTGCATAGTGCGTGAGGATCGGCATGGCGATGGTGGTGTCCACGTAGCAGACCACCGCGTCCGGCAGGCGGTCCGGGTCTACCTTGCCCCAGCTCACCGCCTCGTGTGGCGTGGCGCCGGACAGGCCGCCCGTGTCCGGCCGGGCGTCGGTGACCTGGAGGAAGTAGTCGTGCCCGGCCTCCTCGATGCCCAGAACCTCCTGGATCTGCGGCTCGGTCTGGAGCACGAAGTTCTTCGGGCTGCCGCCGCCCATCAGCGCCACGGCGCTTCGGCCGCCGGAGCGCTTGGCGTCCAGCACGATGGCCGCGGTCTCGTTCACGTCGAGGTTCGGGTTCACGCGGAGCTTGCCGCCTTCCAACTCCAGCGCGGCGATGTTCATGCCGATGGACGAGTCGCCCGGCGAGGAGGTGTAGATCGGCACACCCGCGCGGTACGCGGCCGCCAATACCGATACATCCCGACGGCCGAACTTCCGCTCGAACTCCGCGGCGTATTTGCCGAGGCGGTAGTGAAGCTCCGCCGAGCCCATCTCCCGCTGGAACTCGTCCCGGGCAAGAAGCTGGCGGACCAGCCGGTCGGTCTCCAGCAACGTTTCGTAGGCGAACAGCACGTCGTAGATGCGGACCACCTCGTTGGCCCGCAGGTCCGCGTCGTTGACGAGGTGGCTGCCGACGTGCAGCGACAGGTCGAACGCGAAGTGCAGGTCGTGGTAGAGGTTCGCGCCCGTCGAGACGATCCAGTCCACGAAGCCCGCCTTGATGAGCGGCACGATGCAGGAAGCGCCCAGCCCCGCCGGCGTCAGCGCTCCGGCCAGCGACATGCCGACCGTGACGTCGGGCGCCAGCATCCGGCGGGTGAACAGATCGCCCGCCTCGCGCAGGCGCGCGGCATTGTACGCCAGGAACGTCTGATCGATCAGGCGCGTGGCCTTCTCCCGGCCGGTGATGCCCTTCGGCAGAATGCGCCGGCCGGAGAGGTAGGACTTCTTGCGGGGGCACGGGCCGCCCTTCGTGCGCTTGCGGTCTTCCGCTTTCATGCAGGTTTCCTTCTATTCAAGACTTCCATCCGGAATCATCTTATGTGCGGGCGCGGCCGGGGCAAGGGTTTCCCTCCGGGGGCGCCAAGCTATGCAGAATCTTAACCGGAATCCAGCCTTGGCCTTAACTCATCCTGCCCGCCGGTTGGATATAATCTCCTGTGATGCATGGGGTATATTGCTACGCGAAACGATCCTCGCTGAACGAACCCACAAAGAACCACCGACGGAATCGGTGACCACAGGCACGGAAGGCCCCGCACGGAAGCGACGGCCGCCTGCCGACACCCAACGGCCCTACCAAGGCGGAAGAACAGAGGGATACCCGAGATGAACAGGAACTGGCGCATGAACCAAACCGGCGCAACGCGGAACGAGCCTTCCGGCAGGCTCTCTTCGGGCCCGCGCCACCGAGCCGAAGGCGGAACAACCCGGCGAGCCTTCACCTTGATCGAGCTTCTTGTCGTCATCGCCATCATCGCGCTGCTGGTGGGCATCATGCTGCCGTCGCTGGGCGCGGCGAGAGACTTCGCCCGCGCCGCCACGAGCCAGGCGAACCTGCGCACGTGGGGCACCGGCCTGGCGATGGCCGCCGTGGACGAAAACCAGTACCTGCCCTGGGCCGGCGACGAAGACCGCATGGACGTGAACTTCCAGGCGAATGACTGGTGGGCCAACCAAATTCCGCCGTACCTCAGCAGCCGCCGGTACTCGGAGATCGCCAACTCAGACTCCGAGCCGCTGCCGCTGCCGCCGGCGAGGACGATCTTCTCCGACCCGGCCGCCGACGTGCCGCCGGGCGCGCCGTACGTCAAGCACGGGGCGAAGTTCTTCTTCTGCTACGTGATGAACTCCGAACTGGCCCGCGACGCCCGCCCGCACCCCTCCACGCACCGGCCGCGCCTGCGAACGGACCGCATCGGCATGATGGGCAGCACGGTGATGATGCTGGAGCTTCGCACCGTGGCCGACGAATTGCCGGCCGGCGACCCGTACTACGCCGAAGCGCTGGACGTGCCCTCGGCCAACTGGGCGCGCTTCGCCGCGCGGCACCTGGACGGAGGGCACATGCTCTTCGCCGACGGACACGCCGCGCACGTGGGCAATGCCGAGGCCACCACGAACGCGGACGGCCGGCGGGCGACTTCAACACCGACGGGCGCATCTGGAACCCCCTCGCCCCGGCCTGGGCCGAGGCCCCCACCGCCGCCGCGCCGACGGCCCCGCTGCCGATCGCCCAGTGGTGACCGACGCGCCGTGGCCGGCAGTCAGAATAGAGCAGCCCGCAGCCAGTCGTCCACGCCGGCAGGCCAGGCTGTCAGGGCAATCGCAAAGTCGTGTGTGACCTGCCAATACACGTTCGCAACGGATCGCGCGGGAGGGGGGATGTCTTGCGGGCCGAAGGCCCAGCAAGGATTTAGCCGGAGCCGTCAGGCTCCGGTGAGGGGCGTCCAAAGAATCGGAGCCTCGCAGAGGCGAAAGGGGCTCTCTTTCGGCCCTTCGGGCCTCCGCATTTCAAGGGCGCCCCAATCCCGGAGGCTTAGTCCCTGGCGGCTACCCGCTTGCCGGCCCTCCGGGCCGGACAACGCCCCGGAAGGGTCGGCAATCGAGAATGCGTTTGCCCTGCCCAGGCCGCGGTGTATGGTCGCCCGGCCGCTGGCCCGTGTTGTGCTTGCCGGACCGGCCCTTCCGTGCTATCTTTCCGCCTTCTGATTTCGAGCCGAATACCCACAGCAGGAGAGCCGCCGTGACCGAGCAACTGGCCTACGCACTGATTACTCCTTACAGCCTGTACAAGAGCCGCACGGGCGGCATCATCGGCCGGCTGCTGGCGCACGCCCGGCTGGAACTGGTCGCCGCGCGGATGTTCGTGTTGTCCGACGCCTTCGTCGACGCCTACCAGAAGATGGTCTGCCCCAAGGACTGCGACCCGGCCGTCGCCGAGGCGTGGCACTCGTACATCGACTTGTCCTTGCGGCAGAAGAACCCCTGGGGCTACCTGCCCCGCTGCATGCTGATGGTGTTGCGCGGCCCCAACGCCGTGCGCCACCTGAAGGAAGAGGTCATCGGCGCCTTCACCGAGCAGCCCACCGGCGACACGATCCGCGGCACGTACGGAGACTTCATCCGCGACGCCAACGGCAAGATTCACTATTTCGAGCCGGCCGTCATCACCTGCCCGGACCCGGACCTCAACGACGAGCACCTCAAGCTCTTCGCCAAGTACGCCCTGAGTGACGGTGGCGTGCTTGAAGGGCGCATCAAGTACAGCGATGAAGACGCCCCGGTGGAGACCTCGCTGGTCATGCTCAAGCCGGACAACTTCGAGCGCCGCAGCCGCCGGCCGGGCAACATCATCGACGCCTTCAGTCTCACCGGCCTGCGGATCGTGGCGGCGAAGGTGTTCAACATGACCGTCGCCCAGGGCGAGGAGTTCTACGGGCCCCTGAAGCAGATCTTCGTCCGCAAGCTCAAGGGCAACGTGACGCAGGAGGTGTTCCACCGGCTGCACAACGCCTTCGGCTTCCCGTTCACCATGGCCGACGCCGAGCAGGTGGCGGACATGCTCGCCGAGCGCAACGCCATCACGGAGTTCAACAAGATCGTCGAGTATATGACCGGCGTTAACCCGGCCGACCTGGAAGACCCCTCCCAGAAGACCACCGCCAGCCGCACCAAGTGCCTGGCGCTGCTGTACGAAGGCCCCAACGCCATCGAGAAGATCCGCACGGTGCTCGGCTCGACGGACCCGACCAAGGCGGAGCCCGGCACCGTCCGCAGCGACTTCGGACGAGACCTCATGCGCAACGGCGCCCACGCCTCCGACTCCGTGGAGAGCGCCGAACGCGAGCGGAAGATCGTGGGCCTGGTCCAGACCGAGACGGACACCTGCGGCCTGCGGACCGTCATCGAGCAGTACCTGGATTCCTGATCGGCCCGATTATGGCTTTGACCATCGACACGCTGCCCCTCGGGCCGCTGGAGACCAACTGCTACGTGCTCACCTCCGCCGGCGTGTGCTGGCTGGTGGACGTGGGCATGTGGCCGCGCCCGCTGATCGACTTCCTCCGCGCCCGCGGGCTGACGCCCGAGTGCATCCTGCTGACCCACGGCCACGGAGACCACATCGCCGGCGTCGAGATGGTGCGCGAGCACTGGCCGGGCGTGCGGCTGCTGTGCCCCGCCGCCGACGCGGACATGCTGGGCGACCCGCAGGCGAACCTCTCCGGGCCGTTCGGCTTTCCCATGACCGCCCCCCCGGCCGACCGGCTGGTCGAGCCCGGCGAGGAGATGCTCTGCGGCGAGCTGACGCTGCACGTGCTGGACACCTCCGGGCATTCGCCGGGCGGCGTGAGCTACTACTGCCCGCAAGCGGGCGTGGTGCTCTGCGGAGACGCCCTGTTCGCAGGCGGCGTCGGCCGGTCGGACATCCCCGGCGCCGACGGCGAGCGGCTGGCGGCGAACATCCGCGCGAACCTCTACACGCTGCCGGACGACACGCGCGTGCTGCCCGGCCACGGCCCGGAATCGACCATCGGTGCGGAAAAGGCGGGCAATCCGTTCGTCCGGCCGTAGCAGAGGCGCCTTCCCGCGCCGCGCAGCATGGGATTGTCCGGCGCGTGCGGCAGCCGATTGACACCCGCCCGCCCGTGCCGTATGATTCGCCCCCGGACGTGCCGGATGGCCGCATGAGCACTCCATATATTCTACGTTCATCCATCCGGCGGGCCGGTTCGATGGAACCCGGAAGTGGACTGCGCGCGGCCGCCAGGGAGCGGCCTTCGGGAAGATGCGCCGTAACCTGCCATCTGTCACTGTGTTGACTATAAGCAGCGCGATGCGCCGCATGCGGCGTCGAGCGCCCCGGCCAAGCCGTTCGGCATTCGGGGCGGCCGACTGTCGCCGTGCCCCGACCGCGTGAGCGAAGACGTTCTCATCGATCCCTCTCAGCAGGACATGCGGTGGCTTCCATACAGGTTATCCAAGGCCCGGACAAGGGCAGGCGCTTCGAACTGGGTAAGGGCGAGAACGTCCTCGGCCGCCAGTCGCGGCGCATTCCGCTGACCGACGGCACCACCTCCCGCCGCCACGCGGTCATCACGTTTACCGACGCCAAGTGGGTGCTTACGGACCTGGGCTCGGCCAACGGCACGTACCTCAACGGCGTGCGTCTCAAGGCCCCCACCCCGTTGAAACTGGGAGACCAGATCCGCATCGGCTCCTCGCTGCTGGTCTTCTCCGGCGGGCAGCCGGCCGCCGACGCCGGGGTGGACCTCGACGAGGACGGCCTGCTGGTGGACGCGGCCATCGTGGCCACCGTGCCGAGCAACGAAGACTCGGTGATCATCCCCACGCCGGAGGCCGGCGCGCGGGCCATCGACAATCTGCGGATCCTCTACGACCTGATCGGCGAGGTGGGCTCGATCTTCGACGTGGACGTGCTGCTGCAGCACACCCTCGCCCGCGTGCTGAAGGTCATCAAGGCGGACCGCGGGTACATTCTGCTGATCGGCGAAGACGGCGAACTGAAGCTGAAGACCTCGCGCATCAACACCGGCGACGACCGGGACGTGCCGATCTCGCACACGATCATCCGCGAGGTGATGAAGAAGGAAGTCGGCGTGCTTTCGTCCAACGCCATGAGCGACAAGCGCTTCGCGGCCGGAAAGAGCGTGCAGAACTTCGGCATCCGCTCGGCGATCTGCGTGCCGATCAAGGGCCGCGAGGGCGTGCTGGGCGTGATCCACCTGGACTCGAGCGTCTTCGAGCAGACCTACTCCACGGAGCAGTTGCGGCTGCTGACGGCCATCGGCTACCAGACGGGCCTGGCCATCGACAACGTGAGCCTGCACCAGGCGGCCGTGCAGTCCGAGCGGCTCGCGGCCGTGGGCGAGACGGTGGCGTTCCTCTCGCATCACATCAAGAACATCCTCCAGGCCATGAGCGCCGGGGCGGACGTGGTGGAAATGGGCCTCCAGGCCGGCGACGTGAACAAGGCCGCCAGCGCCTGGCCGATCGTCCAGCGGAACCTCGGGCGGATCAACGGGCTGATCCTCAACATGCTCGCCTTCTCCAAGAGCCGCGAGCCGGCGCTGGAGAACGTGAACCTAAACCATGTCATCGGGGAGTGCGTCGAACTCCAGATGCCCCACGCCGACGAGCGGAACGTGGCGCTGATTTGCGAACTGGACGATCTGCCGCCGATCTCCGCCGACTCGGCCGGCATGCACCAGGCCGTGCTGAACCTCGTGACCAACGCCCTGGACGCCGTGGAAGACGGCGCCGGCGTGGTGACGGTGTCCAGCAAGTACGATTCCATGAACCGCAACGTGATCGTCCGCGTGGCGGACAACGGCAGCGGCATCGAGGCCGACCGGCTGGAGCAGATCTTCACGCCCTTCTTCTCCAGCAAGGGCCACCGCGGCACGGGCCTGGGCCTGGCGGTGACCAAGAAGGTGGTGGAGGAACACCACGGCCGCATCGAAGTGGCCTCCGAGCCGGGCAAGGGCACCACGTTCACCATCACCCTGCCGGCCTGCACGGCCGGCGACTCCGGCGAGACGCACGGCCCGGCGAAGTGAAGCATTTCGGATTGCGGATTTAGGGTTGGGGATTGAAAGGCGACGACCGCGCTTGCCTTGCCGCTGTTGTGGATTCTCAAATCTGAAATCTCAAATCTGAAATCCGAAATCACTCCTCCAACGGCAGCTCGCCCTGCGGGTCGGTGGGGTTCTCTTCCAGCGGCAGCTCGGCCTGGGCGTCTTCCTCGGCGGACACCCGGGCCACGGACACCAGCTTGTCCGACGGCTTGAGGCCGATCACCTTCACGCCCTGCGTGTTGCGGCCGATGGTCCGCAGGCTCTCCAGGCCGATGCGGACGATCATGCCCTGGTGGGTGATGAGCATCAGTTCGTCCTGGTCTCGCATGGTACGCAGCGCCACCACCTTGCCGTTTCGCTCCGTGGCCTTGATGTTGATGATGCCGTAGCCGCCGCGGCCCTGCACGCGGTACTCGTCAAAGTCCGTCCGCTTGCCGAAGCCCTTCTCGCAGACGGTCAGCAGCGTGGCCATCGGGTCGACCACGAGCATGTCCACCACGTAGTCGCCCTCCCGCAGGTTGATGCCCCGCACGCCGGCGGCCGTGCGGCCCATCGGGCGCACGTCCGTCTCCGGGAAGCGGATCGCCTGCCCCTGGGCCGTTCCGAGCACGATTTGATCATCCCCGCGGGTAATGGCCGCGCCGATCACCACGTCGCCTTCCTGCAGGCCCGCCGCGGCGATGCCGCCCTTGCGCGGGTTGGCGTACGCCTCCAGCCGGGTCTTCTTGATCTGCCCCAGGCGCGTGGCCGTCACCAGGAAGCGTTCGTCGAAGTCCCGCACGGCCACCACGGCGCAGATCTTCTCGTCGGCCTTCATTTCCAGGATGTTGACGATCGCCCGGCCGCGGCTGGTGCGGGCCATGGACGGGATGTCGTAGACCTTCAGCCAGTGCATGCGGCCGTTGTTGAGCAGGATCAGCAGGTAGTCGTGCGTGGAGGCGATGAACACATCCTCAACGAAGTCGCCCTCGCGGGCCTCGGAGCCGATGATCCCCCTGCCGCCGCGGCCCTGGCGGCGGTAGGTGGTGGTCGGCGTGCGCTTGATGTATCCCTCGTGCGTGATGGTGACCACCACGTCTTCCTCGGCGATGAGGTCTTCGATGTCGATATCGTCCACGTCGCCGACGATCTCCGTGCGGCGGTCGTCGCCGTATTTCTCGCGGATTTCGTAGAGGTCCTCGCGGATCATGTCCATCACCAGCCGGTCGTCGGCGAGGATCGCCTCGTAGCCCTCGATCTCCTCCACGAGGCCGGAGTAGTCCCGGGCGAGCTTCTCGATCTCCAGGCCGGTGAGCCGCTGAAGCTGCATGGAGAGAATCGCGTCGGCCTGCACGCCGGTGAGCTTCTGGTCCGCGCCGCTGGCCTTCTGCACGAAACTCTCCGGCAGCATGGCCCGCACGGTGGCCTGCTCCGTCAGCCGCAGCGGATGGTCCATCAACCGCTGCCGCGCGGTGGGCACGTCCGGGGAGGTCTTGATCAGCTCGATGATCCGGTCGATATCCGCCACCGCCAGGATCAGCCCTTCCAGCACGTGCGCCCGCTGGCGGGCCCGCCGCAGCAGGAACATCGTCCGCCGGCGGATCACCTCCCGCCGGTGGTCGAGGTAGCTGGTCATCATCTCCCGCAGCGTCATCGTGCGCGGGGCGCGGTTGACCAGCGCGATGTTGATGATGCTGAACGTCGACTGAAGCGGCGTGTACTTGTAGAGCTGGTTGGCCACCACCTCCGGCTCGGCGCCCTTCTTCAGGTCCACCACGATCCGCATGCCCGTGCGGTCAGAGTGGTCCTGCACGTCGGAGATGTCGGCGATCTTCCCGGCCTTCACCACGTCGGCGATGCGTTCGACGATCGTGGTCTTGAGCACCTGGTAGGGAATCTCGGTGACGACGATCTGCGTCTTGCCGCCGCGGATCTGCTCGGTGTGCAACTTCCCCCGCACGATCACGCGGCCGCGGCCGGTGCGGTAGCCCTCGACGAGCCCCTTGCGCCCGCAGATGAGCCCGCCGGTGGGGAAGTCCGGCCCCTTGACGATGCGCATCAGGTCCTCGACCGTCGCCTCCGGGTGATTCGTCAGGTGGATCAGGGCGTCGCACACCTCCCGCACGTTATGCGGCGGCAGGCTGGTGGCCATGCCCACGGCGATCCCCTGCCCGCCGTTGACCAGAAGGTTCGGGAACCGGCTGGGCAGAACCATCGGCTCGGTGCGGGTGTCGTCGTAGTTCGGCTGCATGTCCACCGTGTCGAGATTGATGTCTTCCATCATCTCCACGGCCGCGGCGGTGTTGCGGGCCTCGGTGTAACGCATGGCGGCCGGCGGGTCGCCGTCGATCGAGCCGAAGTTCCCCTGCGGGTCCACCAGCGGGTAGCGCATGTTCCAGTGCTGCCCCAGCCGGACCAACGTGGGGTACACCACGCCCTCGCCGTGGGGGTGGTAGTTGCCGGAGGTGTCGCCGGCGATCTTCGCGCACTTACGGTGCTTGGAGCGCGGGCCGAGGTTCAGGTCGTGCATGGCCACCAGCACGCGCCGCTGGCTGGGCTTCAGGCCGTCTCGCACGTCCGGCAGGGCCCGGTCCATGATCGTGCTCATGGCGTAGGTGAGGTAGCTCTCGCGCATCTCGTCTTCGATGGCGAGTTCCTCGATCCGCTCATTGGCGAAGGTTAACTGCGCGGGCGCGGCCTTGGGGGCCGAGCCGTTCTCCTCCGCCGCCGGCTCCTGGGCCTCGGCGTCTGGCTTGTCCTGTCCGTTGCGTTCTTCGTCCGCCACGTGGGCAACTCCCGATTCACAGTCTGCTCAGGGCCCTCGCCTTCGGCCGGGGGTTCCTTCCGCCCGGCCCGGCGAGAGCAATTGAATGTCGTATTATCGCAAAACGCCGGCGCAATGTACAGCGCGCCCGCGGTCAGAAGTCAGGGAAGAAGTTGAGCCGCCCCCATCCATCAGGCCTGGGCGCGAGAAGAATTCACAGGCGTTGACTTCGGCTCTCGGGGCGCCGTCGTCTACAGTTCCGTGCGCACAAACTGCCTTCGCGGCGTCTCGTGGAACATCTCGCGGGCCATGTGGAGGGCGCCGTCGCGGTCCAGGAAGCCGCGATCGATCCGCTCGGACAGCACGTTGGCCATCGCCTTGCGCACCATCTTCAGCCGGCCGTAGACGTAATCCACGCACCAGCCGTCGGAGAAGAAGCCCACCATCTTGGTCAGCGGCATCATGTCCAGCCGGCGGGCCCAGCCGTTGTGCATGACCTCCGGGAAGAAGCACAGCCACCAGTAATTGGCGACGGAAAGGTTGCCGTAGCCCTGCACCAGCCCGCACCAGATCGGCTCGTCCCGCTCCCGGCCGTTGAGGAGGTTGAAGTGCACCTCCGGGAACTCGCCCAGTATGTGGGCGAATGTCTCGGCCATCTGCGGGGCGGCCTTGGGGATCGGGTGCGCCCACTGCGGCGCCGGCGTGACGTATTGCGTGCCGTAGCAGAACTGGAAGTTCGGCACGCCGCGGTCCCGCACGAAGCGGCACGTGGAGCGCACCTGCGCCGCCTCCAGCAGCCGCATGCCCTCCAGGCCGGTGGACACGCCATCCAGTTCCGGGCGGATGAGCTCGTTCAGCCGCCTCTCATCGGCCGGCGTGAAGTCCGCCTCGCCGCCGATCCACGCCACCAGCGCGTTCTTGCCGGACCAGTCGAACGCGTCGTAATGCTTCGCCATCGCCGCGTCCAGTTCTTCGACGCTTTCGATGGGCTTTCCGAGCGTCCGCTCGCCGAAGCTTCGCAGGCGCTCGCCCCATGAGTCGTACTCGATCTTGCTGGCGATGGGCGGCGCTTCGATGGTGAACTGGAGCGGCGGCTCCCACGCGCCGGCGGGCACGGGCTTCACGTCCAGGTGGCTGGTGAACAGCCGGCGGATGTTGCACTTCTCAAAGACGCTCTGCACCCAGTCCTCGCGGGCGGTGCAGGCGGCGAAGGTCTCGCGCAGTTCGGGCATGGTTTCGGCTGTGAGCGGCTTGTCGAAGCCGTAGAGGTCCCGCAGGATGTCCTGGAGCATGCCGCCGAAGCCGGTGGTCCGCGTCTTCGGCCAGCCCTCGACGAACTGGTCGAACGGCAGGCCGGCCTCGATGCACGGCTGCTCCGGCCACATGCGGTCTTCCTCTACCCCCGCCGCGCGGAGCGGGTACATCTGCATGTGGTAAAACAGGATCTGCTCCAGGCCCCAGGCGGCCATCTGGTCGCGGTCGATGTGGCTGTGCACGTCGATAACGGGGATTTCGCAGATCGCTTCGTACAGTTCGCGGCGGTCCGTGTCCATGGCGCGGTCCTTCGCATCCGGCTAGACCCGGACGTCCTCGTTCGGCAGGAACAAGCTCTTGGGCGTCTGGAAGAAGATCTCCCGGGCGATGCACAGCGCCTCGTCCCGGTTCAGGAAGCCGCGCTGGATCTTCTCGGCGAAGACATTCGCCATCACGCGCCGCACCATCGTCAGCCGCCCGTAGACGTAGTCGATGCTCCATCCGTCGGAGAAGAAGCCGATCAACCGGCTCAGCGGCGCCATGTCCAGCCGGCGGGCCCAGGCGTTGTGCATGACCGTCGGGTAGAAGCACTGCCACCAGAAGTTCGCCAGCGACAGGTTGCCGTAGCCCTGCACCAGCCCGCACCAGATCGGCTCCTGCGGCTCGTAGCCGTTGAGCATATTGAAGTGGATTTCCGGGTAATCGCCCAGCAGGTGGGCGAAGGTCTCGGCCATCTGCGGGGCGGCCTTCTGCACCGGGTGGGCGTTCTGCGGCTCGGGCGTGAGATACTGCGTGCCGTAGCAGAGCTGGAGAATGGGAACCTTGCCGCGGATCGCCTCGCAGATGGACCGCACAAAGAGGCCTTCCAGCACCCGCCGGGTATGCTTGGAGATCTTCTCGTCGCCGGTCATGGCCTCGGCGAGAATCGCGTTGGCTTGGGCGTCGTCAATGGGCGTGAAGTCCGCCTCCCCGCTGATCCACGCCACCAGAGCGTTGCGGTTTGTCCAGTCTTTGCTGTCGTAGAACGCGGTTACCGCCTCGCGCATGTCTTCCACGGAGCTGGCCTGACGGTTGAGGATCTTGCCCATCGCCTCCATGCGGCGGCCCCAGCCCTGCCCCTTGTACTCTCCCTTGCCGCAACCGGGAGTGCTTTCGATCGTAAAGCGGATGCCGGGGTCCCACTCGTCCTCGCCCAGCGGATCGACGTTCAGCACGCTGGAGAACAACCGCACCACGTTGCCCTTGCCCAGAACGTGCTTCGCCCAGTCGTCGCGGGATGTCTGCGAATCGAAGGCCTCCTGCAACTGCGGCAGGGTTTCCTTCGTCAGGGGCTTGTCGAACTCGTAGAGGTCCCGCAGGATCGTCCGCAGCATCCAGCCAAAACCGGTATGCTGGACGGCCGGCCAGGCGCGGAACCAGTCGTCCATCGACAGGTCAATGGCCTTTGTCAGGCCGTTCGGCCACAGCGTGCGGTCGTCGATGCCCGCAGACCGCAGCGGATACAGAAGCATGTGGTACATCAGAACCTTCTGCAGGTTCTCCGCTCCGATCTGATCTCGGTTGATGTGACTGTGAACGTCGATCACCGGCACTTCACACAACGCCTCGTACAAATCGTTTTGAAGCATTCAAAATCTCCAGCGCCATTCATCAGGGAAAAAGGAATTTCATAGTGTAGCGTCTGGCGAGGCCCCCGCAACCAATTTCTCGCCTCATTGCATTGGCGATGCCGCGATGGTAGCCTTCCGGGGCGCATGGAACGTGCACCAAGCGGAAGGACTTATCGCACATGGACCTGTTCTGTCTCGTCTTCCTTACACTGCTGGGCGCGTGCGTCGGCAGTTTCTTGAACGTGGTGATCTACCGCCTGCCGCGCGGCGAGAGCCTCGTGCTGCCCGGCAGCCACTGCCCCCACTGCGGCCGGCCCATCCGCTGGTATGACAACGTGCCGCTCATCTCCTGGCTGGTGCTGCGCGGCAAGTGCCGAGACTGCCGCGCCGCCATCTCGCCCCGCTATCTGCTGATCGAGGCGGTCACGGCTATCGCCGTCGGCGGGCTGTTCGCGCTGTACTTCATTCTGGACGTCCGCGACGGGGCGGGCCGCTTCTCGCAGGCCTGGCCGATGTACGCCGCCCACGCGGCCCTGTTGTGCGGGTTGCTGGTCTGCACGCTGGTGGACATCGAACTGTGGATCGTGCCGCTAGAGGTATGCTGGTTCGTCTCGGCCGTCGGCATCGCCGCGGCGACCTTCCGCCCGCACGAATGGATGCCGCCGGGGAGCGCCCCGGCCGGGGCCGCGAGCATCGCCGCGGCGGCGGGGCTCGCCATCTCCTGGATGCTGCTGAAGTTCGGGGTCTTCCGGCCGAGTTTCGTGGATGCCGACGACCGCCCGCAGCCCGCGCCCCCTCCGCCCAAGCCCCAGCCCTCCCGCGCCGCCGGCAAGAAGAGCAAGAAGCACAAGAAGCCCCAGGACCGCCCCCCCGCCGTAGCCTTCACCAAGGCCCACGGCGTGAACCCCAGGAAGGAGATTCTGCTGGAAGTGCTGTATCTGCTTCCCGCTCTTGCTCTTGCGGCCGGCGCGTGGCTGCTGGTGGCCCACGTTCCGGCCGCCGGGCAGGCTTGGGGGCGGCTGCAAGAGGGCGCCTTCGGCGAGCACTTCGGCGGATTCCAGGCAGCCTTGTTCGGGTACCTCGTGGGCGGGGCGTGGATCTGGGGCATCCGCATCTTTGGCACATTGGGCTTCGGCAAAGAGGCGATGGGGTTGGGAGATGTCCACATCCTCGCGGCCGTGGGCGCCGTGTGCGGCTGGGTGGCGCCGTCGATCGCCTTCTTCCTGGCCCCTTTGTTCGGCCTGATTTGGGCCTTGCATCTACTATTAAGCAAGAGGCAGCGCGAACTGCCCTACGGCCCCTGGCTGGCGCTGGCGAGCGTCGCCGTGATGATCTTCTATGATGGAATCGTGGAGTTTCTCGCCCCGTTGCTGTCGGCCGGCGGCCTGGCGCCCGGCGGCGGGGCCGCCAACGTTCCTTACTGATTGAAGGGAGAATGCCATGAGCCTTCGCGGAATTCGGGGATGGCTGTTCACGATCATTGCCGCACTGGTGCTGATCGCCATGGCCGTCCTGGTGCTGCTGCAATGGAACAACCCCGCCCAACTGAACGTCTA
>Ga0102958_1000024_pt1 | contig 25359 bp, 25 predicted proteins | sample SalPonF2_B_D1_MG_FD_84513 | JGI IMG/M metagenome (GOLD analysis project Ga0102958, IMG submission 84513) | Salt pond soil microbial communities from South San Francisco under conditions of wetland restoration - Salt Pond MetaG SF2_B_D1_MG ...
GCCTGCGCTAGGGCATGCTGTCCGGCGACCTCGCCCGCAGAGGGCGAATACCGGGCATTTTGTCCCGGGCATGCCCGATCACGGTATATTGCAGTGCAAGATCACCCTCGACCGGCTATGCTGGGACTGGCGGACCTATAGATATCTTTATGAAAAACAAAAGAGTACGCTTCAAAAAGCTGATGGTCGCCAATCGCAGCGAAATTGCGATCCGGGTGATGCGGGCGGCCAACGAACTCGGATTGCGAACCGTCGCGATCTACTCTAACGAGGACCGGTTCGCCCTACATCGGTTCAAAGCCGACGAGGCGTACCAGGTCGGAAGCGGGAGCAAACCGCTGGCGGCCTACCTCGACATCGACGGAATCCTAAGTATCGCGATCACGGCGGGGGTCGATGCCATCCATCCCGGCTACGGATTCCTGGCCGAGAATCCAGAATTTGCCGCGCGCTGCGAGGCCGCCGGTATCACCTTCATCGGGCCCGGACAGGACGTGATGCGGGCGCTCGGTAACAAGGTCAATGCGCGCGAACTGGCCGCCCAGGCCGGCGTCCCGGTGGTGCCGGCAAGCGAGGCATTGCCGCGGGATCTCGCCGACTGCGCCGAGATCGCCGGGAACATCGGCTATCCGCTGATGCTCAAGGCCAGCTGGGGAGGTGGCGGACGCGGCATGCGGGTCCTCGAGAACGCCGCTGATCTCGAGGAAAGCCTCGATGTGGCGCGGCGTGAGGCGGCGGCGGCATTCGGTAACGATGAGGTGTATGTCGAAAAACTGGTCCGACATGCACGCCATGTCGAGGTCCAGGTACTTGGCGATAGCGCGGGCAACCTCGTTCATCTGTTCGAGCGCGACTGTTCGGTGCAACGCCGCAATCAAAAAGTGGTCGAACGCGCGCCAGCAAGCTACCTGAGCGATTCCCAGCGCGAAACGTTGTGCGGACTGGCGCTGCGGCTCGCGGCCGCGGCCAATTACGTCAATGCCGGCACGGTCGAATTTTTGATGGACGTGGATTCGGGAGAATTCTATTTCATCGAGGTCAATCCGCGGATCCAGGTCGAACACACCGTTACCGAAGAGGTCACCGGGATCGACATCGTCAAGGCGCAGATCCGGATTGCCGAGGGGGTTTGCATAGGCGACGACAACTGCCCGGTTCCGGCTCAGGCCGATATTCATCTCAACGGCCATGCTTTGCAGTGCCGGATAACCACCGAGGACCCGGAGAATAACTTTGTGCCCGACTACGGGCGTATCCGTGTTTACCGCGGCGCAACCGGTTTCGGTATTCGTCTGGACGGCGGAACCGCATTCTCAGGGGCGCTGATTACGCCCTTCTACGATTCATTGCTGGAAAAGGTCACGGCGTGGGCACCGACGCCGGAAGAGGCCATTCGACGCATGGACCGGGCGCTGCGGGAATTCCGCATTCGCGGTGTGGCGACAAATCTCGCATTTGTCGAAAACCTGATCAACCATCCGCGCTTTCGCACTTGCGAATACACGACGCGATTTATCGACGAAACGCCGGAGTTGTTCCGCTTCCCTAAGCGGCGCGATCGTGCGACCCGGCTGCTGCGATTCATCGGCGATGTTGCCGTAAACGGCAACCCGGAGATCGAGGGCCGCCCGCCGCCGCGTACCCGGGCGCGCGCTCCGGTTCCGCCGTTCGACGTTGCTGAACCGCCGCCGGGGAGCGTGCAACGCCTGGCCGAACTCGGTCCCTCCGGATTTGCGCAGTGGATGCTGGACCAGGACCGGGTGTTGCTGACCGACACGACTATGCGTGATGCGCATCAGTCGCTGCATGCCACCCGGATGCGCAGCCGTGACATGTTCGAGGTGGCGCCCGCTTACGCGCGGTTGCTGCCGCAACTGCTGTCGCTGGAGTGCTGGGGCGGAGCGACATTCGATGTGGCGATGCGATTTCTCCATGAGGACCCCTGGGATCGGCTTGCCGGCCTGAAAGAGAGTGTGCCGAACATTCTGCTGCAGATGCTGCTGCGTTCGTCCAACGCCGTTGGTTACACCAATTATCCGGACAATGTCGTGCGCCATTTCGTCCATCACGCGGCCGATGGCGGTGTTGATCTGTTCCGCATTTTCGATGCCCTGAACTGGGTCGACAACATGCGTGTTGCGATGGATGCGGTATTGGCCGAAGACAAGCTGTGCGAAGCGGCAATCTGTTATTCCGGCGACATGCTGGCAGCGCACGAAACAAAATATACGCTCGATTATTACCTCGGACTTGCAACGGACCTGGCCGGCGCCGGCGCCCATATCATTGGTATCAAGGACATGGCCGGTGTCTGCAAGCCGGCCGCCGCCGGGGAACTGGTGCGCGCTATCAAGGCGGAAACCGGCAAGCCGGTGCATTTCCATACCCACGACACCAGCGGGATCGCGGCGGCCAGCGTGCTCGCCGCCATCGAGGCAGGCGTGGATGCGGTGGACGGCGCCATGGACGCCATGAGCGGCCTGACATCGCAGCCGAATCTTGGCGCCATCGTGGAGGCTCTGCGCGACGGGCCACGCGATTGCGCGGTGGAGCGGGACGCAATGCGTTCTCTGAACCATTATTGGGAAACCGTGCGAGAGTATTACCGACCTTTCGAAAGCGGCATTCATGCAGGCACCGCGGATGTCTACCGGCACGCAATGCCGGGCGGCCAGTACACCAACCTGCGCGAGCAGGCACGGGCGCTCGGGATCGAACAAAACTGGCCGCAGATTGCCGAGACCTACGCCGACGTCAATGACATGTTCGGCAATATCGTCAAGGTTACCCCGACTTCGAAAGTGGTCGGCGACATGGCGCTGTTCATGGTCACGAGCGGCCTGAGCCGCGAAGATGTCGAGGACCCGACGAAGGACATCGATTTCCCGGCTTCGGTGGTGTCGTTTTTCCGCGGTGAGCTGGGTCAGCCGCCAGGCGGATTCCCGCAAACGCTGCAGCGCAAGGTACTGAAAAACCAGCCGCCGCTTACGGATCGGCCGGGCGCGGATCTGCCGCCGGTGGATCTGGATGATGCACGCAAGACGGCCGAGAAAGGGGCCGGTCGTCAGATCAGCGACAAGGAACTTGTTTCTTACCTGATGTACCCGCAGGTGTTTCTGCAGTATGCGGCGCAAAAACGCAAATACGGCGAGGTGTCGGTGTTGCCGAGTCCGGTTTTCTTCTACGGCATGGAGGAAGACACGGAATGCGCGGTCGACATCGAGCTTGGCAAGACTCTGATTATTCGCTACCTCGCGGTAAGTGAGCCCAACGAGTCCGGAGAGCGCAATGTCTTCTTCGAACTGAACGGCCAGCCGCGCCTGGTGCGCATAGAAGACCGCCATGCCGCCAAGACTGCGGTTGCCAACCGCAAAGCTGAGGACGGCAATCCCGCCCATGTCGCTGCTCCGATGCCGGGGCTGGTCGTCAATGTCGCGGTAAAGGCAGGTGACAAGCTGGCAAAGGGGGACGCATTGCTTTCAATCGAAGCAATGAAAATGGAAACCCAGATTCATGCCGACCGTGATTGCAAGGTCAGGGAGGTCGTTGTACACGGCGGGACGCAGGTAGATGCCAAGGACCTGTTGCTGGTTCTTGCCGAGTTGGACGACTAAAGGAGCAGTTCATGTCAGAGGTGATTGATCAGTTGCACCGCGACCATCTAAACATCGTCAAGCTACTCGATTATCTCGAGTCTGAACTCAAGAAGGTTGGCGGCGACCGGATTCCGGATTTCCAGTTGATGCACGAGGTGATGCATTACATGACGAGCTATCCGGACATTTACCATCATCCGCGCGAGGATCTGATCTTCAACCGGTTACGCGACAAACCCGGCGTGGACGACGGTCCGATTGACGACGTACTGGAAGAACACCAGGAGATTATCGAGCGCGGCAAGCGGTTTCGTGCGGCTTTGCGCACGGTGCTGAGCGAGTCGATGATGCTGACGGAGGACTTCCTCGAGATTGCGCATGCCTACATCAGGCTGCAGCGCCGTCATCTCGATCGCGAGGAGAGCAGCCTGTTTCCGCTGGCGCGCGAAGAATTGAGCGATTCCGACTGGCGGGAAATAGACGCGATATTCGAGAATGCCCCCGACCCGTTATTCGGGCGGCTCGTAAAAGCCGAGTACAGCCATATACGAAGCGTGATCGGCTAGGCTGTGGCGTCCCGGTCAGATCGCCTGACCCTTGTTTTTGCGGCGGCGGGGCACGCGCTGATGCATATGCTCACCGCGTTCTTTTTCGTCATCGTCCTCACGCTCGAGGTCGACTGGCAGCTTCCGTACCATGAATTAATCGGGTTATGGACTCTCGGCGCTTTGCTGGTCGGGGTTTGCGCGCTGCCGGCCGGGTGGCTTGCTGACCGCTGGAGCGCTCCCGGGATGATGATCGTGATGTTTGCCGGAATGGGGCTCGCATGCGGTATATGCGCCCTGGCTGGCGGACCGGACGGGATGCTCGCGGGGCTTGCATTGCTGGGGGTGTTCGCGGCCATCTATCATCCTGTGGGCATTCCGTGGCTGGTGCGTAACTCCGGCGCCAGCGGCAAGGCGCTGGGCATCAATGGAATTTTCGGTGGAATAGGCGTCGCTGCGGCGGGCCTGGTCGCGGGCACCATCAGCGATACATTCGGTTGGCGCGCCGCATTTGTGTTGCCGGGCCTGGTGTCTTTTGCAACCGGTATTGCGATGTATGCCTGTCTGCGCAGCGGGCGGATTACCGATAGCCGTGCGCTACGCGACGGCGGTGACGATCTGCGGCGGAATACGCTGGTCCGCGGCTTCCTGATACTGCTTTTCACGATGTTTGCGCTGGGATTCGTTTATCAGGCCAGCCAGAGTGCGTTTCCCAAGCTGTTCGATCAACGATTGGACGAGTGGACCGGATCGGGTACCGCCGCTGTAGGTGCATTGATAACGATCGTGTACGGGGTCGCGGCTGTCATGCAGTTGATCGGCGGTTACCTTGCCGACCGATTTCCGCTAAAGCCGGTTTACGTCGGCAGTTTCCTTGTGCTGACACCGCTGCTGGCGCTGGTTGCGGCGGCTCAGGGCATGCCATTGATTGTGGCTGCGACCGGCTCGGTTTTGTTGTCGACCGCCGCGCTGCCGGCTGAGAACATGTTGCTGGCCAGGTATACGCCGCAAAAACACCAGGGGCTGGTTTTCGGCCTGAAATTCGTACTCGCCTTCGGCACGGCGCCGGTGGCGATTTGGTTCGTGGCAAAAATGCATGCCGCCAGTGGCGATTTCGCCGGGTTGTTTGTCATGCTGGCGGGGCTGGCCGGGCTTGCGGTCGCCGCGGCGATGCTGCTGCCGGTCGCCGGGCAACCACCCAAGGCTGCCATGGCAGGTCCCTGACAACACCTTTACAGCGTGGCCCGGGACGGCGACACTTGGGGCTCAGCGAAGATCCAGGCCGCGAGGACCGAATCCGAATGACTGAACCATCCGATAGCTGGCGAATTTTTAAAGTAGACGAGCTGCTCGCCGAGCAAGCCGGGGCGGGACGAGCGGTCTACAGCGAATTCCTCAAGGCGTCCGCGATGAGCCTGGGGATCTACCGTTTGCCGGCGGGATCGCGGGATATGCAGGGCGCCCATGACGACGACGAGGTTTACTACGTCCTGGGCGGGCGCGCCCGAATTCGTGTCGATGGCGAGGAGATGCTGGTCGAGAAGGGCACCATTCTTTACATCCGGGCTGCATGCGATCACAGTTTTTTTGAAGTCGAGGAAGACATGACTTTGCTGGTCATGTTCGCGGCGCCCGGGCGGGGAATGCGATGAGTGTTGCCGGCGCCGGTTCCGCGGAAGATATCCATGGCCCGGGTTCGGTCGCATTGCCTGCGCGTATCCGCCGCTTCCGCGAGCAATACCGCGACCTGCGGATACCGGATTACTACAGTGGTGTGTTTCATCTCGGCTTCACCAGCGTCGCGAGTGTTGCCGTCGTGGTATTTAGCATTCTCCAGTTACATTCGGTAACCGCGCTCGAGTGGTTGACGATTCCAGCCACTTTTTTGTACGCGAATCTGGCCGAATACCTCGGCCACCGTGGACCGATGCATCATCCTGCCGGTTTTCTGCGCCTTATCTACGAGCGCCACACTCTGCAGCATCACCGTTTCTTTACCGATGAGGCAATGCAGTTCGACTCGAGCCGGGATTTCCATGCGGTTCTTTTCCCGCCGGTATTGATGGTGTTTTTTATTACGGCATTTGCATTGCCGGTCTGGGCCCTGCTGGTGTGGCTGTTCTCGGCCAACGTGGCGTACCTGTTCGTGGCAACGGCAATCGGATATTTCCTGAACTACGAATTGCTGCATTTTGCGTATCACACGGCGCCCGATTCATGGGTCTCCCGTTTGCCCGGGATGCAGGTGTTGCGCCAGTTGCATACGCGCCACCACGATCCGGCATTGATGCAGCGCTACAATTTCAATATTTCCTATCCGATTTGCGACGCGCTGTTCGGTACCTTGTATCGGCACAACAGCGGCGGTGCCGGCGCGAGCGTTGAAGATCGTGGCTGAATACCGCCCCGCCGGGCACTGACACCGCGCCGGCGACCCGTTCCCGCGGCAATCGCGTGGCTCCTCATGCTGCAATTTTTGCCGATTGCCTGTTATGTGAAATAAATCACGCCGTCTTTTCCGCGCTCGCAGCACCATGCGAATCGTATCTACCTGGGAGGCGGGGAATGAAAACACAAACAGAGAATTGTCCCGAGTGTGGGAAACGCGGCTGGGTCGCACACTACGAAGAGAAATTTGCGGTTTACTGCGGCAATGCGGCATGCGAGTACGATGGCTGCAGCGGTGACAGCGACACGCGCGACGCGGCGATTGAGCGCTGGAACCGGCTCGTGACCGGCAACGCGATAATGTGGGGCCCGCGCCCGGAGATCGAACCGTCGCAGCACATTGCGACGATATTCTAGCCGGCGTTGATATTTGCCGAGATTGTGATTCGTGGCATGTCGCTTTTGTTCGGAGCGACATAATGGGGCAGGTTGCTGGGGAATAGCACCAGCTTGCCGGCAACCGGCTCCAGCCAGATCTCGTTGGTCCATAGCGGGTTGCCGCAGGTCCAGCGCTCGAGGCTGAAGCAAGTCGCGCCGAAGGGCTCGGCCCCGAAATTCGAATCCTTTGGGTCGAAATCCGGCACCTGTACATAGAGGATCGCGCTGATCACCGAGTTCGGGTGAATGTGCTCTGCGTGATACTCGTAATCACGGGCGATATTGACCCAGCCATCGAGCCAGAAACCCTGGGGCTTGCGGTTCATCGGCACACTGACCAGGTATTCCTTCGTGGCGCCAAGAATTTCCCGCGCCAGTTTTTCGATCTGCGGGTGCTTCCAGTCAAATACGTTGTATTTGTCCCATGCCTGGCTGATCCGCGCCTTGTTATGCGCCTGAAACTCGCGATCTTTTTCGAGGCACAGGTCACGTAGCGCCGACAAATCTACATCGATCTTTTTCTCGAAAATCCTGACATTGAAGACATCGCGGAATTCGCCCATTTTCTGCCCCTGACCGCCATCTGAAACCCATCCCGGCGCCACGCTTTTGTGGCTCGCGCAACGGGCTTGTGAAGTATACGGTAAGCGTCTACCGTTGCGTTCACGATAACTGCTTTGGCGCCGGCCGATCCAGCCGGTTTCGGGGCACAGACCGGGCTGGTGGTTACCATGGAATTTGCTTTTAACGAAAAAGTCGAGTCGCTGCGGCAACGTCTTATCGCGTTCCGCGACGAATATATCCTCCCCAACGAGGCAACCTTTCGCGACCAGGTCGACAGCGGCGACCGCTGGCAGCCGGTACCCATTATTGCCGAACTAAAAGAAAAGGCGCGGGCGGCGGGTTTGTGGAACCTGTTTCTTCCGGATACGGAGTATGGAGCGGGTCTCACCAACCTCGAGTACGCGCCGCTTGCGGAGATCATGGGTTGCAACGACTGGGCCCCCGAAGTGTTCAACTGCAACGCACCGGACACCGGCAACATGGAGGTGCTGGTGCGCTATGGCAGCGATGAGCAGAAAAAACAATGGCTCGAACCGTTGCTGGCAGGCGAGATTCGTTCGTGTTTCGCGATGACCGAGCCCGGTGTCGCTTCCTCGGATGCGACAAACATGGCGGCGACCGCGGAGCTCAGCAATGGCGAATGGGTGCTGAACGGCCGCAAATGGTGGAGCTCGGGCGCGGGTGACCCGCGCTGCAAGATCGCGATATTCATGTGTCGGACCGGCACCGATGGCCCGCGCCACGCGCAGCATTCGATGATCCTGGTACCGCTCGATGCGCCTGGTGTGAAGATCGAGCGGCAACTGACCGTTTTCGGCTATGACCATGCGCCGCACGGTCACTCAGAGATTCTCTTCGACAACGTGCGGGTGCCGGAGGCGAACGTGATCCTGGGCGCGGGACGCGGCTTCGAGATTGCCCAGGGGCGGCTCGGCCCGGGCCGAATTCATCATTGCATGCGTTCGATCGGGGTGGCGGAACGCGCGCTGGCCCTGATGTGCCGGCGTAGCGTTGAGCGCGAGGCTTTCGGTCAGCCGCTGGCACGTCTCGGCGGCAATTTCGATGTCATCGCGGAATCGCGCATGGAAATTGAAATGGCGCGCCTGCTTACGCTCAAGGCGGCATGGATGATGGATCACGTGGGGAACAAGGCGGCGATGAGCGAGATCGCCCAGATCAAGGTGGTCGCTCCGAATGTCGCCTGCCGCGTCATCGATCGTGCGATCCAGATTCATGGTGGGGCCGGAGTTTGCGGAGACTTCATGCTGGCGGAGATGTATGCGTGGCAGCGGGCGTTGCGTCTTGCAGACGGGCCCGACGAGGTTCATCGCCGCACTGTCGCGCGGTGTGAGCTTGCGCGCCACGTGGATCCCGCGATGCTGAAGAGGAGCCGGCGCGGATGACACTGGTCGATCAGGCTGCCGCGATTCGCAGCGGCGAGGAACTCGATGTCGCGGCGCTGGCGCCTTATCTGACGGACCATCTCGGCGGCGACAGCGGCGAGACCCTGACCGTCCTGCAGTTTCCGTCCGGGTATTCCAATCTGACCTACATGCTGCAACTGGGCGGGCGCAAGCTCGTCCTGCGCCGTCCGCCGTTCGGCACGAAGGCAAGAACCGCGCATGACATGGGGCGCGAAGTCAGGGTGTTGCGGGCGCTGCATCCGGTTTTTCCGTATTGCCCGAAACCGCTGCTGTACTGCGAGGACCAGGCTATCCTCGGTTGCGATTTCTATGTGATGGAGTATTTGCCCGGACTGATCGTGCGGCGCGGCTATCCGGCCGGGTTCAGTCCCGGGCCGGAACAGGTCAGGCAGCAGTTCGAGACGCTGATCGACGTATTGGCGGAGCTGCATATGCTCGATTACACAGCCGCCGGACTCGCGGATCTCGGCAAGCCGGCTGGTTACGCCGAACGCCAGGTGGTTGGCTGGGGCAAACGCTATGAGCGGGCCCATACCGACGATGCCCCGGGGTTCGGCGCCACAATGCGATGGCTGGCAGACAATCTTCCAGCCGAGTCCGGGCGGGCCTCGCTGATCCACAACGATTTCAAGATGGACAACGTGGTGTGGGACGCCGACGAACCGATGCGTTTGATCGGCGTCCTCGACTGGGAGATGGCGACGCTGGGCGATCCGCTGATGGATCTTGGCGGTACGCTGGGCTACTGGGTCGAAGCCGCCGATCCCGATTTCCTGCGGGCGGCGCAACTCATGCCCAGCGATCTGCCCGGCGCGCCGACCCGGACCGAGGCGGTCGAGCGTTACTGCCGGCGCACCGGGTTCAGCGTCGACGCGCTGGATTTCTATCATTGTTTCGGACTGTTCCGCCTGGCGGTAATCGCGCAACAGATTTACTACCGTTACTATCACGGGCAGACCGCGGACCGGCGCTTCGGTGAGTTGATTAAATGGGTGCACGCGCTCGATCAGATGTGCAGTGCAATCATCTCCCGTTCCACAATCTGATCCGCCGCGCCGTTTCTTGCGGACAGCGCTGCTGCCGCGTCGCGCGGTGCAACGACACCATAACTATCGGGGCTGAACAAAATGACGCAACAACGACCCGCGCTCTTCGATCTCAGTGGCCGAATCGCGCTGGTAACCGGGGCCAGTCGCGGGATAGGAGAAGCGATTGCGCGACTGCTGGCGCAACATGGCGCCGAGGTAGTCGTTTCCAGCCGCAAACTGGACAGCTGCGAGGCGGTCGCCGCGCAAATCCGCGAAGGCGGCGGTAAAGCGCATGCGCTGGCCTGCCACATCGGTGACATGGGTCAGATAGAATCTTTGTACGACGCTATCGCCGCGCGTTTCGGCCGACTCGATATCCTCGTAAACAACGCGGCTACGAACCCGTATTACGGTCACATACTAGACACCGATCCAGGTGTGTTCGAAAAGACCGTCGACGTGAATATTCGCGGTTACTTTTTTATGTCTGTTGCCGCCGGCCGGCTGATGCGAGACTCCGGGGGCGGCGCGATCGTCAACGTCGCCTCGGTCAACGGCGTCTCGCCCGGTCCGCTACAGGGAATCTACTCCATCACCAAGGCCGCGGTAATAAATATGACCCAGGCGTTCGCCAAGGAATGCGGTCAGCACAATATTCGGGTCAATGCATTGTTGCCGGGTCTGACCCGGACCAAATTCGCGTCAGCGCTGACCGAGAACGAGAAGGCGCGCGACTACTACCTCGAAAAGGTGCCGCTGCGGCGTGTTGCGGAACCGTCTGAAATGGCGGGTGCCGTGTTGTTTCTGGCCTCTGATGCATCTTCCTATGCAACCGGGTCGTGCATCACGGTCGATGGCGGTTATCTCGCCTGAGGAGAAGGCTATGCTCGAATTCGACGGCAAAGTAGTACTCGTAACCGGAGGAGCGTCCGGGATCGGCCGCTGTTGCGGAGAACTGTTCGCCCGCCAGGGTGCGCGCGTGATGCTGTCCGACCGCGATGCGCCGCGTGGCGAAGAAGCCGCGGAAGGTCTGGGCGGGCGCGGCCATTTTCTGCACCAGGACGTACGTGACGAAACACGCTGGGCCGAGGTGGTTGACGAGGTCATGGGCCAGTACGGACGCCTGGATGTGTTGGTCAATGCAGCCGGGATCGGGGTGCACGCGAGTGTCGAGGAAACGACTCTTGAACAATGGCGCAATGTACAGGCGGTCAATGTCGAGAGCGTATTTCTCGGCTGCCGGGCATCGATTCCCGCAATGCGCCGTGGCGGCGGCGGTGCCATCATCAACGTGTCCTCTACGGCAGGTTTGCGAGGCGTTGCCAAGCTTGCCGCCTACAATGCGGCAAAAGGGGCCGTGCGTTTGCTGACGAAATCGGTGGCGCTGCACTGTGCCGAGCAGGGATACAATATTCGTTGCAATTCGATACATCCCTCCTATGTCGATACGCCGATGGTCCAGAGCATGATTGCGGGCAGTGACAACCCGCAGCGTATGCGCCAGATTCTGGAGCGAGTCAGTCCGATGCATCGCCTCGGCCGGCCGGAGGAAGTGGCGGCTCTGGTGCTTTTTCTCGCGTCCGAAGAGGCGAGTTTTATAAATGGAGCGGAACTGCCGGTGGACGGGGGCGCCACTGCGCGTTGAGCTGCTGAAATTGCAGCCTTGTCGCAGTTGCCCACTTTGACATTGTCGGTGCCGCCTGTGCTGGTGGCAATGACAGTCGCCGCCATTGGTCCGGATGCGAGTCGGAGGCACCATGGAGTACTACATCGCTTTCTGGAACGTGGAAAATCTTTTCGACGTGGTCAATTCGCCGCGCCGCAGTGACAAGCTGCAACGCACCCTCGGCAGAGAGCTTTCCGGCTGGACCGAGGCGCGCCTTGGCCGCAAGATCGGGCAGCTCGCCAGCGTAATACGGAAAATGAACGATGGCAGCGGGCCCGATCTGCTGGGCGTGTGCGAGGTTGAAAACGATCATGTCCTGCAACGCCTGGCCACCGCCTGCGCATTGCCCGGACGCAACTACCAGGTCGCGCATCACGACATGTCGGACAACCGCGGCATCGACGTCGCGTTCCTCTATGACGCCGACCTTTTCAGCGCCGAGCTGACTTTTTCGCATTACGTCGTCAAACGTACTGCAACGCGCGACCTGTTCCAGGTCAATTTCCGTTCCGCCGCCGGCAACCTGCTGGTAGTGATCGGTAATCATTGGCCATCGCGTATGGGCGGACGCTATGAGACCGAGCCCTATCGCATCATGGCGGGCGAAACGCTGGCTTATTTTCACGAGCGCATCAGGCAAATTCACGGCACGGACGTGGCGGTACTCGCGATGGGTGATTTCAATGACCAACCTTCGGACCGGGCGTTGACGAACTATGCACTGAGCCATCACATGCGCGCCAAAGTCACCCGCGCGCGCTCGCCGAAGTTTCTCAACCTGACATGGGCGACGATGGGGTCGGGGCAGGGTACGCACTACCACGAAAATTCCGCTGCCGTGCTGGATCAGTTGCTGGTGTCCAAGGGTCTGCTGACCGGGAACTCGGGATTTATGGCGCTGACCGATACGGTTGAGATCGTGCGATTTCCGGAAATGACAGCCACCGGCACCTACCCGGTGCCAATCCGCTTCGGTCGTGGCGCAGGCAGTAACCGCGACGGCTTCAGCGATCACTTTCCGATTGCGATGCGTCTGCGCGAGAAAGTCTCGTAATACGGTAGAAAAGGATGTCCGCGTTTGTGCTAACCGGCCAGCAGGCGAAACTCTCTGAACCAGCGCGCTAGCCGTTCATCGTAAAAATGATTCGCATATTTGGGGCCGTTGTAATAGCGCGCGACGCGGGCAAAATCCTCGCCGTCAGGGTCGCGCTTTGCCAGCGATGTGCGAATCGAACGTCCCAGCGCGAGGAATCGGGCGACATACAGGATTTGATCACGGATCGGGCTGAACAACATTGAGCGGGCCGTTGGCGCGCCGACACGCTCATAGTGATAGCCCATAATCTGGCCGAGACCGATGCTCATCGAGCGGTGGCGCAGTTCGCCGAGGTTGGTGCCCGGTTCGCGCTCGTTGAATCGCGACAATTTGTGCTGTTCGAAACGCGGACGGACCACACCGCTTGTTTCCTGCTTGATCACCGCCATGACCCATTCCGGGGCGATTGCGACGTCGTCCGCAGTCGCTATTTCGGCGACCGAACTCCTGACGTCTGCGCCGTAGCGCCTGGCGATTTCCGCACAGGACAGGTAGCGGTGACGATGTAACTGATTGAGGTGGAACAACGCTTCGTCGAAATCTCCGAATGCAATTTCACCATTGTCGATCCCGCGCCGCGCCGATTCGAGCATTGCGACAAGGGTTGTGGTGTCCAGAATCGTATCAGGGATCGAGACGATTCGTTGCCGTGCATTCGAGAAGTGACACGGATAGCACAGGGCATGCCGCGGCACCTTGCGAGATATGCCGTGTTCGAGCTGGAACTGGGCAACGCCACGGTTGGTGCCGCGGCCGAAATCGCCATCGATCAGGAACGCCCCGGTGCTGGCCGTGCTATAGCCGAGAAAAATCATCAGGCGTTGCATCGACTTGATACTGTGTTCGCCCGCGGATTTGCGTGTCAAAGAGCGGTCGCCACTCTGCAGGCGTTCGAAATCCTCCATCCACGCGCGGCTGCGTCCGTCCAGCGACAGTACGCGAACAATTTGCGGGTCTGTCAAAAGGTCGGTCAAAGTGATCCCCATGCTTTGCCGGTTGCGGTGCGGGTGTATCGCCGCGGATCCACTGGCGGTAGCGCGGCAGCCGCGCGGCTTTTACACAAGACTACCCCACCTGTTAAACATAGATCAGGTGATCTGCTTTGCAAGGATCGGGCAGAAGCATATGGCTGCACCTGACTGCACGCGCCGCTGCCTCTGCCCCGTTTCGATTAACCGGAGATAGTGATTTGGATATTTCGATCTGGTGTGTTTTTGCGGCGTTTATGCTTATTTATTTGCCACGCCTGCCGGCAATCCGGGCCACGTTGACTGCGGAGGGGCATGTCGATATTGCCAACCCGCGGCTGCAACAGGCCCGCCTCAGCGGCCTCGCCGGCCGTGCCCAGGCGGCCCACCTGAATTCGGTGGAAGCGTTTGCGCCGTTCGCCGCGGCGGTCTGGGTCGCGCACTACGCCGGCGTCGACGGCACCTTGCGCGACGGACTTGGATTGATATTCGTAGCCGCGAGAACCGGGTTCATCGCCTGTTACCTGGCGGATCTGAACCCGTGGCGCACCGTGGTCTGGGCAGTTGGGTTCGCGGCAGTCATCGCCTTGTTCGTGGCCGCAGCGGTGGCCTGATCCGGAGTCGGGTCCGCCGGACGCTGGAGTGCGATGGCGCTTGATTCCAGCTGAGCGGCCGGATTATTGCGTATCGACTTCGAGTGCGTACCGGGCCAATTCGTCGCCGGCCCCGGTGACGATGCTGACGACCCAGGTTCCGTTCTGCCCGGGTTCGATATATCGCCGTGAGAACACCCGCCAGCGCCAGTCGCTGCCGACCTCGAACTGGACTTCCGATTGCAGTTCGTCTTGCCAATACCAGCGGTGGTATACGCTCTGGCCGGCGAGATTTTGCAGATCGGTGAACATATACACCGGGCGCGGTGCATCGGGCCAGGATGCGATTCTCTTGCCCAGTGCGTCCACGGGTTCGTGTTCGACGACATCCGAGGCAAAAGTCGCACGCCGGATGCGCGGTTCGCGTGCTGTCGCAACAGGTTGCTTGCTGACCGCGAGCAATTCGCCCGGCGTTTCCTGTGCCGGAGGGGGCGCCAGCGGCGTCTTTGCCTGCACTGTCTCCTGGTCCTGGGCGAACAGCGGTGACAACACCCACTTCAGAATCAATATCGAAACAAGCGTTACCGCTGCGCCGGCCATCGCGCGCGTGGCCCATTCACGAATCCGTTGTTCGCGTCTGCGTAACTGGAAGAAGTTGCCGGTTTGGATGAAATCCGTATCGTCAGGCAGGTCGGCCTCGGGGAGTTTGCTGAAACGCGACCACTCGAGCACGGTGCTGGTATCGGCGAGCGCCTGTTCGGCGTTCATTTGCGGGAATACGCCGATCGTCCTGCCGCGTGCATCCTTCGCGGGCGCGCGCCAGTAGACCCAAACGCGGGTGCCATTGGGGAACACTCGCATCGCCAGTCGCCGGTTCAGGCTGACATCGTAGACGCGTTCGCGGGGCACAAGATCGCCCAGATATGCATTGAGGTCCAACATCATCCGTGCCCTTGTCGGCGTTCGGCAGCCCCGGTTGCCCCCCCGGTGGCAGGCGCAAAGCCGCATAGCTCTGCACAACATAATGGCGCGGCGGCTGCGGCAACCGTGATGGGCTTCTCAGAAAATCCCGCCGACCCTCGAATTGGGTACCATACCGGTCGAAAAAATCGGCCGGGGACGTCTATGGTCAAATCGTTTATTCCGCTCGCGGTGGCAATGCTGTTTGCCGGCGCGCCGCTATTTGCCTGCGAATACCCGCCCGCGGACGGAGTCAAGATCGCGGATGGGGCGACGGCCACCGAGGCCGAAATGCTCGAGTCGCAACAGGCGGTCAATGCTTACATCAGGAAAATGGAGGCCTTTGTCGAGTGCCTGGGACGCGAGATCGAGGCGATAGAAGAGCCGACCGTCGAGGCAAGGCAAATGCGTAACCTGCGCCATAACGCGGCCGTTGGCGCAATGGAGGACATGGCGGAGCGCTTCAACGTGCAGGTACGGAAATACCGCGCCCGGCTCGAACAATAGCGCCCTAGCGCGACCGCAGCGCCCGGCGCCGTCCCCGGTGCATGCCGAACAATTCGATGAACCCCGCGAATGTCTGTTCGGCCAGTGTCGATAGCTGTCCGATCTGTAACGGGGTTTCCGTGCGGATCGCGTCTGGGTTGATCACGCCCGCGAGCGTAGCGAGTTCGCGGCGATGCGCCGGAACTGTCAGCCAGCGTTCTATCAGCGGCTGGTCGACCTCCAGGTGAAACTGCAGACCGTACGCTTTTTCGCCGTAGCGAAACGCCTGGTGGGAACAGAATTCGGAACTTGCCAGATGGGTCGCGCCGTGCGGCAGATCGAACGTGTCGCCATGCCATTGGAAAATCCTGCGGGGACCGCCAAATCTGCCAATTAACCGATCCTGCTGCCCCGCGGGCGTCGGCGTGACGGTGTACCAGCCAATCTCCTTGACCGGGTTTCGCCGAATCCTTGCCCCGAGAGCGCGGGCGAGCAACTGCGAACCGAGACAGATCCCGAGCACCGGCAAATCTCTCTCCAGCGCCTCGCGAATCACTTTTACCTCGGTGGCGAGATGCGGGAATCGCGCATCATCATCCGCACTCATCGGCCCGCCGAGAATCACGAGACCCTGGTAGTCGGATATGGCCGGCGTCGCCTCCGGTTCGCGTCCGAAATTCACGTAGCGGATCCTGAACCCGGCCTGCTTCAGTTGTGGATTCAGTGTGCCGAGCAATTCATAGGGCACATGTTGAAAAACCAGAATTCGACGCATCCGGGCAACTCTCTGCTGACAGCCAGGCGCAGTTTAGGCAAGCCGGTACCGTACTGACAATGCTCCCGGGCAATGGCCGGGGTTAATCCGTTCGCAGCCTTGGTGTTGGTCCGCCCGGGTCCGTTGCCGTGCCAGGCGAGTGCGAATTTGTTGCTTGACGGCGGCTGGCGGGTCTGCGTAGACTCAAACCGTACTCATCGAGACCGGCTGAGGGACTGAGCCCGAAGACGCCGGGGCAACCTTCGGAACTAACCATTCCGAAAAGGTGCCAACTCCTGCGAGGCGAGCCACGGTTCGATCTCGAGAGATGAGTTACTGTGCGGCGCTGCTGAGAAAGCGATGGGCACGGTAACCGGCCTGCCGCGCGCAGGGGTTCTCCGATGATTTTGCAGCTATAACGGAGAACCGATATGTCGATCCATAATCCCGCCACCACCGCGGTTCGCAGTGCAATCGAGAGCGATATCCAGCATGGCGCAGTGGTGCCTCCGCTGTACCTCTCCACCAATTTCACGTTCTCCGCTTTCGGTGAGGCGCGGCGCTACGATTACACGCGTTCCGGCAATCCGACCCGGGATGCGCTGGGCGAGGCGCTTGCGGATCTCGAGGGCGGGGCGGGCGCGACCGTGACAGCTTCGGGCACCGCTGCGGTGACGCTCGTCTGCCAGCTTTTGAAACCCGGCGATTTGCTGATCGCACCGCACGACTGCTACGGCGGGACGTATCGGCTGTTCGAGTCGCTGGCAAAGCGCGGTCTTTTCGTTGTGCGTTTTGTCGACCAGACCGATCACGAGGCATTGCGCCGCGTGTTTGCGCTGGGTCCGCGCATGGTCTGGGTTGAAACCCCGAGCAACCCGTTGTTACGAATCGTCGATCTCGAGGCGGTGGCCGGATTGTGCCGGCAACACGACACATTGCTCGCCGCCGACAACACGTTTTTGTCCCCGGTGCTGCAGCAACCGCTGGCGCTTGGGGCGGACCTGGTGGTGCATTCCACGACGAAATACCTCAATGGCCACAGCGATGTCGTGGGTGGGGCCGTTATCGCGGGTACAGAAGAACTGGCCGGGGAAATCGACTGGTGGGCGAATTGTCTGGGTCTGACCGGCGCCCCTTTCGATAGTTATCTTACGCTGCGTGGAGTCAGGACTCTTCACGCGCGGCTTCGGGTACATGAGGAAAACGCGGCAACGATCGCGACTCTGCTGGATCACCATCCGGCGGTCAGCCGGGTTTTTTATCCTGGTCTTCCCGATCATCCCGGGCATGAGCTCGCGCGCCGGCAGCAAAAAGGATTTGGCGGCATGATCAGTTTCGAACTGGCCGGTGGTGCAAGTGCGGCTCAGGCGTTCGTGGAGGGCATGTCGTTTTTCTCTCTCGCCGAATCGCTCGGCGGCGTCGAGAGTCTCGTGGCACATCCGGCTACGATGACCCACGCGGCGATGGATCCCGAAGCGCGTATCCGCGCCGGGATCGGAGACGGTCTGATCCGCCTGTCTATCGGAATCGAGGCCGGTGAGGATCTCGCTGCGGACATCAATGCCGGACTCGAGCGGGCGTTGCGCGCGTGCGAGCGCCCTGCGATTGCCGTCGCGGCCGCCTGCTGAGTGCAACTGAGGATGGTGCGACGCCGCAATTACGGCTAGATTAGGAGGTCGAGAGCCACGGAATCCAGCCATTGAGTGCAGTGACAATAGCGACAGGGCCGCTTGCGGCCGCGCGGCGCATCGTCGTAAAAATCGGGTCGTCTTTGCTGGTCGACCCGGAGTCGGGGGAACTGCAGGTCGGCTGGCTCGATGCGCTGGCGCACGACGTCGCGGAATTGCGTCGCGCTGGTGTCGAGGTGGTTATCGTATCGTCGGGTGCGGTCGCACTGGGGCGCCACGGTCTCGGTCTTGGCCACGGAGTTCTTAAACTCGAGGAGAGCCAGGCGGCGGCGTCGGTTGGCCAGGTCTGGCTGGCACATACGTATCGCGAAGCGCTGGCGAGGCGCGGCCTCGAGACCGCGCAGATTCTTCTTACGCTTGGCGACAGCGAACAAAGGCGCCGCTATCTGAATGCCCGCAATACGTTAAAAACATTGCTTGGCCTCGGGGCGGTTCCGGTGGTCAACGAGAACGATACCGTCGCGACGTCGGAGATTCGCTACGGTGACAATGACCGGCTTGCGGCACGGGTTGTGCAGATGGTCAGCGCCGACCGCCTGGTGCTGTTATCGGATGTGGAAGGTCTGTTCAGCGCCGATCCCGCGCTTAGCCCCGACGCCAGGTTCATCCCGTTGGTCGAGCGCATAACTGACGCGATCGAAGCGATGGCGACGGGTGTTCGCACTCCGACCGGGAGCGGCGGCATGGTGACCAAAATTGCCGCTGCCAGGATCGCGACTGCGGCGGGTTGTGACGTAATCATTGCCAGTGGCCGCCGGCCGCGACCGCTCCAGGCACTCGCCGACGGGGCCCGGCACACGCGGTTTCAGGCCGAGGCCACACCCAGGGCGGCACGGAAACAGTGGATTGCCGGCAGCCTCGAGCTGCGTGGCGCGGTGGTCGTCGATGATGGTGCTGTCAGCGCGCTCGGCCGCGGCAATAGCCTGCTCGCTGCCGGGCTGGTCGAGGTCGAGGGCGATTTTCAGCGTGGCGATGCGGTGGCCATTCGCGATGCGCGGGGTAATACGGTCGCTCAGGGTCTGGTGGCCTATTCGAGCGCCGAGGCGCAGCAGCTGCGTGGCCTGCGCAGCGAGGAGTTCGGACAGGTGCTGGGCTATGTCGGGCGTGACGAACTGGTGCACCGCGACGATATGGTGGTATTCGGGCACAAGGAGCAACAATGAACGATCGTGCTGAAACAGACGATATCGCGGTGACGATGACCCGGATCGGGCGCGCCGCGCGTGATGCAGCGCGCCGCCTTGCGCGGATATCGGCAGAGCAAAAAAGACATGCGTTGCTGACGGCGGCTGATCGGCTGCGGGCCGACAGTGCGGTGATTCTCAACGCTAATGAGGCGGACGTTGCCGCCGCACTCGAACACGGGCTGGCGCCGGCGATGCTCGACCGCCTGCGTCTCGATCAGCAGCGAGTGGAGGCCATGGCTTCGGGGCTGGAGACGATAGCGGACCTGCCGGACCCGGTCGGAGCGCTGATCGATGAGTCGCAGCGGCCCAATGGCCTGGTGATCCAGCGCGTGCGCGTACCGATCGGGGTAATTGGCATTATTTACGAGAGCCGCCCCAATGTGACCGCAGATGCCGCCGCTTTGTGTATCAAATCCGGCAATGCCGTAATTCTCCGCGGCGGCTCCGAGAGTTATTTCTCCAGTCGGGCGATCCATGCCACTCTGGCCGCTGCTTTCGCGGGTTGCGGGTTCCCGCCAGGTGCGGTGCAAATGGTGCCCACAACCGACAGGTCCGCGGTCGGCTACCTGCTACGGAAGATGGCTGCGTATGTCGATGTAGTCGTGCCACGTGGCGGCCGTGGTCTCATCGCGCGGGTCCAGCGCGATGCCCGGATCCCGGTACTCGGTCACCTCGAGGGAATCTGCCATGTGTTCGTCGAGCGCTCGGCCGATCCCGACAAGGCGGTGCCGGTTGTGGTCAACGCGAAAATGCGTCGCACCGGGATTTGCGGTGCCGCGGAGACGCTGTTGCTCGACGATGGTCTCGATGATGGCACGGCCCGGAAAGTGCTGCACGCGCTTCTAGAGGCCGGTTGCGAGCTGCGCGGCGATCCGCGCGCCCGTGGGCTGGACGAAAGAATCGACGCTGCCGCAGACGACGACTGGGGCCACGAGTTTCTCGACGCCATCATCGCAGTTGGCTTCGTCGACGGGGTTGCCGGCGCGGTCGCGCATATCGAACGGTTTGGCTCGGGCCACACCGATGCGATTGTCACGGAAAACGCCACGGCCGCCGAGCAATTCCTGGCCGAAGTAGACAGCGCCATCGTTATGCTCAACGCGTCCACCCAGTTTGCCGACGGCGGCGAATTCGGCATGGGTGCGGAGATCGGCATTGCAACCGGCCGGCTTCATGCACGCGGTCCGGTTGGAGCCGAGCAGCTGACCACCTACAAATATGTCGTTCGCGGCACCGGGCAGACCCGGGCCTGAGCCCTGCGCCGGATTAAATCACGGCACAAGGGTCAGTTCGAGCCTGGAAATTCCGCCATGATTTTCTCGGCCGCGGAACGTGCCACGGGACCGATTGATTTCGGCGGCTTGGTTGAGCGACCGTTGACCGTTCCCTTCCAGACGACGTGATGCGAGTCGCCGTCGACAGCGAAAATAGTGATATACCCCATCCTCAGATTGCCGCTGTCGAAAGTCGTGGTCTGGCGCACGACCTGGACGGTTTCGCCCTTGAATCGGTTGGTCTCGACGTATTCGCTGGCCTGACGGTCGAGTTCGTTGTAGGCGACCACGTCGTATCCGATAAAGAAATCCGGGGGCGCGTCTGTTGCCAGTGTGTAGCCTTTCTTGTCGAGACTATCCAGTACGACTTTTTTGATGGCACTGTCTGCCTGAGCACGCCGCTGCTCATCGTCAACGCCGCCGCGCTGTGGTTCGACGTAGCCGTAAGTTTTATACCCGGACCAATCAAGCCCGTCCTCGACATCGATTTCCGCATCGCTCAGACGCATGTTCTGAGCAACGGCGAGCGGCGCGAGTGCGAGCGAAGCCGCACCGGCGAGCAGCAGTTTCGAAAAAGTCGTGTTCATGGGGCTGGTCCTCGTTTTGAACGCGTCCGCAGCGCCGCGTCGATATTCAATGAGTGTCGTGGCGATGGCGTGTCGATATAGCCGGAATTATATCGGATTGCGGGTTTGGCCCGGCGCGAGTTCGGTTGTCGGCTTGCCCGCCACCGCCGATCTGACCTTTCTGAGATTGTGGCGCACGAGTCGCGCACCGAGTAACAGCGCCACGATCGAGGCGTAAACCAGCGGTTCGCGCCAGTCCTGCTTGACCTGCCACCAGTAGTGCCAGACGCCAAGGATTGCAATCGGGTAGATGAGTTGATGGATTTTTGCCCAGCGCCGGCCCAGCCTTCTCATGGCCCTCCGTGTCGAGGTGAGAGCGAGCGGCAGCAACAATAACAATGCGCCGATACCCACGGTGATGTAGGGCCGCTCGACGATGTCCTCGACGATAAAATTCCAGGCAAGCCCCTGATCGAGGATTGCGTAGACGAGAAAATGCAACATCACGTAACTGAACGCGAACAGACCCAGCATCCGTCGGAACCGGAGCGGCCATGGAGCCCGCACGATCCACGTCAGCGGCGTGACACAGAGCGTGATCAGCAGCAGGTTCAGTCCCCATTTTCCAAGACCGTGGAGCAGCGCCTCCACCGGATTTGCGCCGAGACTGAAACCGGCGATGGCAAACGCACCCAGCCCGAGTTGCAGCGCCGGCAAGAGGCAGGCGGCAAAAACCAGTGGCTTCCACACCCGGGCAATTGTTTTCGCTGAAACAAGCGTCATCGGCTGCGTTCGGACCGACTCAATAGTTGCGCGCCAGGTCCATGCCGCTGTAGAGCGACGCGACCTGTTCGCCGTAGCCATTGAATTTGCGGGTCGGTATCTTGCTGGCAAATGCGCTGGCGCCAATCCGTCGTTCGCGTTTCTGACTCCACCTTGGATGATCGACCTCCGGATTGACGTTGGCGTAAAAGCCGTACTCGTTCGGTGCCGCTTTCTCCCAACTACTGCGCGGTGGTGTCTCGCGGAAAATTATCCTGTCGATCGACTTGATGCTTTTGAATCCGTACTTCCACGGTACGACGAGGCGCATCGGCGCGCCGTTCTGGTTGGGCAGGACTTCGCCGTATACCCCGACCGCCATCAGCGCGAGCGGGTGCATCGCCTCGTCCATGCGCAGGCCCTCGACATACGGCCAGTCCAGGACCGGACGGCGCTGACCCGGCATGCGTTCGGGGTCATGCAGCGTGCGAAATTCAACGTATTTGGCCGCCGACAGCGGTTTGAATCGCTGCAGCAGGTCGCCCAGCGGAAAACCCACCCACGGCACGACCATCGACCAGGCTTCGACGCAGCGCAGCCGATAGATACGTTCCTCCAGCGGGTGCGGCGCGAGGATGTCCTCCAGCGTAAATTCGCCGGTAACTTCGGCCTCCCCGGATATCTGAACCGTCCACGGTGCCGGATCGAAATCGCCGGAGTTGGCTGCCGGGTCTGCCTTGCCGGTGCCGAATTCATAGAAATTGTTGTAACTGGTGATGTCTTGGTAACTGTTGGGAGTTTCCCCCTTCCCGAAATCAGTCTTGCGGACATCGTCGAGGCGCTGGCGTGCCGCGAGCGCGATTCGCGGGCCAAGCCCGGCCGCGAGAACCGCGCCCGCAGTTGCCGCCGCGCCGCGCAAAAAACGGCGCCGGCCCAGATAAAGGTCTTTATCGGTTATTTCCGAAGAACGGATATCGTTGGGGCGGCGAATCAGCATAAGAACCTCGTGCCTGGGGCGTAGTCGGGTTACACAACAAAGACCGGCACAAGTGGCCGATTATTACCGATTTCGCCGCAGAGACCGTATTGGTTGCGCGGCGGCAACCGGGCTTGAACCCGGCTGTATGCGCACCGACAATGGCCGCGGCGGCATTCATGGCCGCTATTGCTGGCGTTGGAGACACTGCATGAATCCGCTATTGCAGGATTTGCTCGAACATTTGGAGCTGGAGCCGCTCGAAGTCAATTTGTTCCGCGGCACCAGCAAGGACATTGGCAGCCCGCAGGTATTCGGCGGGCAGGTTCTCGGTCAGGCGCTGCGTGCCGCTTCGCTGACTGTCGAAGATCGAATCGTGCACTCGCTGCATGCGTATTTTTTGCGCGCCGGCGACTTTAATGCACCGATCGTCTATCAGGTTGACCGTAGCCGCGATGGCCGCAGTTTCTCTTCGCGCAGAGTCGTGGCGATTCAGCATGGACGCCAGATTTTCACGCTGGCGGCGTCTTTCCAGCTTCCCGAGGAGGGTATTGACCACCAGGCGACCATGCCCGAGGTGCCGGCACCTGACACCCTGCCCGACGCGACCAGTTACAGCGAGCCGCTGCTCGACAAGTTTCCGGAAAAATTGCGACGGTTTTATCAGCTCAAACGGGCGTTCGATTTTCGCCCGGTCCAGGCGCCGGAGTTCTTCACTGCGAGCAAGCGTCCGGCGCGAAAGCAAGTGTGGTTTCGGGCGCTTGATCGGCTGCCAGACGCGGATATCTGTCACCGTTGCCTGCTGGCTTACGTGTCCGATTACGATCTGCTGGCGACCGCGACATTGCCGCATGGCATAGCGTTCGGTTCGGGCAATGTGCAGATGGCCAGTCTCGATCATGCGATGTGGTTTCATCGCTCCTTCCGGGTCGATGAATGGCTCCTGTACGATTGTGACAGCCCGAGCGCGGCGGGCGCCCGCGGGCTGGCGCGGGGCACGATCTACGATCAGAACGGCCGGCTGGTTGCGTCGACTGCGCAGGAGGGTCTGATCCGGTTATGGCCGGTCAGGGATTGATGATGATTTTGCCGAGGTGAGCGTTGGCCGCCATGTAGCGGTGTGCCGCGGCGGTTTCTTCGAGCGGAAAATAGCGGTCGACATGCAGGCCTAGCTTGCCGCTATCCAGACCCTCGCTGATACCGTGAACGGCAGCGGCGGTCGCCTGATCGTGTTGCAACAACGTGAATACCGTATAGCCCCGAACATGCAGGTTCTTGCCGATCAGCGGTCCCGCCGGCAGGGTCATTGCACGGGTGTCCAACAGACCGTAAAGAAAGTACCAGCCTTCCGGCCTGCAGGCTTCCAGGTGTTCGCTGAGCATCGGTCCGCCAACCGGGTCAAAAACAATGTCGGCGCCGCGGCCGCTGCTGATTTCCCGGATGCGGGGCAGGTAGTCCCCGTCAGTCACGTCAATAACATGGCTGGCGCCGAGAGCCCGCAGCGGTTCCACCTTTGCAGCACTGGTGGTCGTCGCAATAGCGGTCGCGCCGAACATATTAGCGATCTGAATCGCGGCGATCCCGACTGAGCTTGAGGCCGCGCAAATAACGACGTTCTGCCCCTCGCCGCATTTGTTTACGAATTGCAGTGCGCCCCAGGCGGTCAGATATTGCATCCAGATTCCGCCGGCGTCGGCATCGGAGACCGATGACGGGGTATGCACGAACAGCCGTTCCGGCGCGGTTACATATCTGGCAACCGCGCCCTGGCGCGATTCGTCGAGCATGCCGGGAAGGCTGCCAACACGGTCGCCAGGCTTGAACCGGGTGACGCCGGGACCGATCGCCTCGACAATGCCGCCGGCTTCCTTGCCGCTGCGGCTCGGCAGATCGGGCATTCGGAGGTAATGGCCTTCGCGAAACAGCAACTCGGCGCGGTTGAGTCCCGCCGACGTGCAGCGGATGCAGACCTCGCCCGGACCCGGTTCGGGTTCGTCAAACTCGGCGACGTGGAGAACCTCGGGGCCTCCGAGACGGTCGAACATGATGGCCTGATTTTTCATTGTCGCTCCTCCGTGCTCGTCACGGCTCTACAGTTGGCGGCGACTGTGATGCGTCAACTCTCGGCGCGATCCGCGCACTCGATGCAGCGGGATGCAAAGGGCAGGGCCTCCAGTCGGGCCGCATTGATCTGACGGCCGCAATCCCGACAAGCTCCGTAGTCTCCATCGTCAATGTGTTGCAGGGTGCGGTTGATCTGATCGAGTTCGCGGCGGGCGGCGGATCCCAGCGCATCCATGACTTCTTCGTTCTCGCGCTCGGTGGCCTGGTCCTCGAAATCGCTGGGCAGGGGAGTATCCTCATGCCGCACTTCCGCCGAGATCTGCGCGATTCTCTGCA
>Ga0102958_1000027_pt1 | contig 24987 bp, 37 predicted proteins | sample SalPonF2_B_D1_MG_FD_84513 | JGI IMG/M metagenome (GOLD analysis project Ga0102958, IMG submission 84513) | Salt pond soil microbial communities from South San Francisco under conditions of wetland restoration - Salt Pond MetaG SF2_B_D1_MG ...
TGTTGAAGCTTATACTGCCTGGAAAAATGCTGTTGAAAAAGCTGAAAAAGAAGCTTTTGAACGAGATAGAATCAAAGTCATAGAATGGGAAATTGAAACCATTCAAGATAATTATGGCATCAAAGAATATAAACCACGACGATCTTTTTTCAAAAAATTAGTGAAACCTCTTTATTATGCAGGTTCTGTTTTTTTATCAATTATGGGGGTTTGCTAAATGGGTAAATTACTCCGAGGTGTCGCAGAACGTGCTTATAATAAAACCAGCGAAATTCTTTATGATGATGCTTGGTTCTCTAATCTTTCTTTAGAAGAACTTCAAAGAGTTATAGCCTGGCGGAATGCTCAATTTTGCCTGGCTTATTTCTGTAAGCTTTGTCGGGAAAAATTAACAAAAAAAACTCAAAAAAAATTTAACCGGCTTTAAACCTCCGGGAAAGGTTTATTACCGGATAATTCATTCGCTTCTTTTTTCTCTTCCTTTTCTTTTTTTTCTTCCACATGCTGAATTTGTGAAACATCAGACCACAAACCCAACATAAAGAACCAGGCACCTCTAACTATAGATACAAATTCCTGGGGGGTAATCTTTCCATCAGAAAGGGCTTCTCTGATCGTGGCAAAAAACTTTCTGAATTCTGGTTTGTCTACTCCAAATATAACGATAATACAAACCCAAACGACATAAATTGTAAATCTCAACCATGAAGGGAGTGTTAAACCCTCCTCTGGGATAAATACAAATTCCATGAAGAAAAAGAATAGAATGGTTGCAATCATTCCTATTACTCCGCCTCTGGAAACCGATTTAATTACTTTATCTTCTATGTTCATAAATATCAACTATGTAATTTATTGATTGTTTCTTTTATTTTTATTATTTCATCCCACATTTTATTTAATTTCCGGCATTTAGCATCAAGATTCATTTCTAACTTTTTTACTTTCAATTCAAGATTAATAATTCGCTGCTTGGCGGTTAAGTGGGGTTTATTTTGCATTACATTACCTCTTTTTCGAGTTTTTCAATTCTTTTTTCAAATTCTGCAAATTTTGCATTCATGTATTGTTCTTGATTTAAAGCTTTTAATTTCTCAAATTCCTTTTCACAATTAGGACAAATAAAATATATTTTCTCTAATCCGCTGGCATCTATTTCTTTTTCTTCTTTTGGTTTATTTTTATACCAATTTAATTGAACTAAACATTTATCACAATATCTCATAATATCCCTCATTTTATTAATTTCATACTAAATGAACTATATTCATCGTTAGAACTGTATATAGGAATTGCTCCACCTGTATTTTGATAACATCGAATTTCTACCTCATCATCAACAGCTAAAACTAAATCTCTTGAAATATCTAAATAAACAAACATAGTTTCAGAAGCTGGACATTCAGAAATGGAAATTTTAACTCTTGTATCGTTGACATATATCGCTAAAACAGCAATTTCCCCATCACTCCAAGCCGCCGCATCTATATTTAAACTTGCTTTTACCTCATATTTACCTGCAATAGGAACAGTATAAGTGTATGTTGAAGGATTGAATTTATCATTAGTGTCATATTCTTCATCATCATATTGAATTATAGTATAGGCTCCATTTGTGAGATTATGACCAGCATCAGTTTTTGCAGAAAATCCTACCATATCAGATCCATCATTATCTGTTTTATCGGTTTGTAGGTCTGATATATCTGATTCATTAGATGTAATGGCTTTTTTATTGGCTGAAATCAATTGTTTATTATCATTTGGAATATTTCGTTCTTTGATTGGCAGCACTAAATATTTTGAGAAGAGAATTTCACAATATTTTGCAACAGAATTAAACGTAATTTCATTAATGAAATATTTTGCACTAGAAATACTTAATCCACCTGCAGAATAAGCAAAATCTGCTTGTTGTCCATATTGATAAATTCCATTTCTAAAAACTTTTACCTGATAATAAATTTGTTCCTGGTCATACATCCCGAGCATATCTGAAGCTAAGGAATTGGCAGCAGTCAGAGCTAATGCATCCGATCCATAGGATTCACTATCAATCTCTGGGTGCCAGACAATCATATCATAAGAACCAACATTATCAGAAGCAAATCCAATAATTTGTTTACCATCAGAATCTAATCCAGCCATAACATAAACTTTTTTGATTGGATTATTCTTTGTAATCCTTTTTACTTTTCCTAAAATTTCAGTTCCCTGGATTGCATTTTTTCCTGAATCAGTGGTGCCATCATCCCAATTTAAAGCTAAAGTATCATAGATAATATAGTGAGTTTTAAGGAATTTATGATTGAGCCAGCTTAAAGCATGAGCAGAATTTTTATTAAATGCAGGAATATCAACAGCAGATTCCGAATCATCCAGAGTTCCCACTTTAATAAATTGCCATTCAGGGGCTAAATAAGTTGTTATGAATGTATGAGGAGCCATATTCACAGCAGGAGTATCTATTGCACGATATAAATCTTTATTTATTAAAGATGATGCTCTCTGACCTGCTGTCTTTCCATAAGTATTTGATGTATCTATTGTACCATCGAAAATATGATTATCATTTTTATCGTTAATACTTATTCCAGGGGTGGTTATTTCTTGATAAGCTTCAAAAGCAACATTCATTGATATTTCAAGCCCTGCTTTGAGTTTGCAAACTCTAGAGACAACATTAGTAGACGTAAATTGATTTATAGTGTCAGCACCATTACTGATCCAATTACTCCAACCGACATAAGCATCATCCGTAAAGGAGGTAGTTAAAACAAACTGGCCCCCATTTTCATAGATTTGATATACTGTGTCTTTCCAGAAATAAAAGGCAAAAGTATATTGATTATAAGAATTATATTTCCAAATAACTCCATTTGTGGCAGTTCCTGAAGCAGAATAGGAAGTCCAGGAACCACCTCCAACCCGAACGTAAAAATGATCCTGATCGATAAATAATTCTATATTTGCATATATTTGATAAGATTGTATGGTTACATCTTTAGTAGAGGGTGCAGACACTCCGGCAGTCGCAGTTTCAACAGAAACCCAACCTGCGGCATCAGTATATTTAACTGATGAAAAACCTGAATCATTATCATTATAAGCTAAATACAATTCCACCGTTCCAGCTAATATATTACCGATATAATATTCGTCAATATCTGCACCTGTTTCTACATCATCATAATCTGTTTGGGTGGCTGAATCATAATCCCAATTGAGCATATGAATATAATCGGTGCCATATGTTTTAGTCATTAAATAATTTATTTCTTTCGAAGTAGAATCTATCGAATAAACATTTAATATTTTTCTGATTGGATGAACTCCTTCCTCTTCCTCATCTATAATTTCAGAGCCAGAGTATGATCCTGAATCAGTAATATTTTTTCTAATATGAATTGTAGCATATTTTAAAGTTCCTGAATCATCATAAACATAAGTTAACACTGCAATAAGGATCCATTTACTATTAGCATAAACAATTCTACAAACCATATTTACAACTGAGCCTAAAGGGTTAATACCTCCTGCGGTTTGAACATCTATAGAATATTCTGTAGAAGAAGAAGCAGTTAAAGAAGAAGCAGATTTGACTAAGAAATTATTTCCACTTACAGCAGCCCAATAATAAGTTCCATTATAATAGGCTAAATTATAAAAATTCTGTAGATCTTCTAAATCATCATTAGTGGAATCAACAGCAGTGAACAGATTTTGTTTCATAGGTTTATAATTAACTCCTGAATTGTTGATATTGCTTGTTAACGTGAGAATAATAATATATATTCCCAAATATGAAAAATGTTTTTGTTTCATAATACATTCAAATCAAACCGCCTTTATAACACTTATGTCGAATATATTCGTTTCACTATCCTCATCATGTTGTACATACGTATTGATTACACATTGAATTTGAACTACTGCTGAACCTGCATCATTACCCCAGGTGGCAGTATTATAACCATTTTTATCTTTAACCCAAAGATAGAGCTTTTTTGATTCTACACTCCAATATTGGAATGCCCGTTTCATTAATTCTAAAAACCCTCCCGATCCAGAAATAGCTTTTTTACAATTTCGAAAGGTATATCCTAAACGAATACCCCCCCAATCTTCTACTAAATTATCTGGTCCTGCAATTTCTTCTAATAAATGAACATTTTGATATTTAGGCCCTTCTACTTTTTCCGGATTTAAATATAAAGCCCAGGTTGCACTACCAGGGGTGGCATTATCTGAAATAATGATTTTATCTGAAGTATTCCCTATATTAGTCATTATCTTAGATCCTCCGAGATTCCACCGTCAGGGGTTGTAATTGGATCTACCACTGTGTCAGGTGGATCATCTAATCCTGGGATGTAATCATGATCAATATCTAATGGATCTATATCAACAAAATCAATTATTTTTGTAGTAATTAAATCTATAATAGAATCCATGAGATAAATTAAATTTGCAGCATGATTGATAATAAAATTCAAAGCTTCAATCATAGAAGCAATAGCTAACACTCCGGCAGGGCTATCTAAAAATTCCATTAATTCTTTAAATAAATTCATTTGGGCTTCAGTAGTCCCAGCTTTGAATTTATCGATTATCATTTTAAAGATAGCGACAATAGGGCTACCTCCTAATTGTTCTAAGGTTGATTTTATTCCATTTGCCCGATCACCTGCTTTTTTAAAAGCATCGGTTGTTTTTTTAAAGCCTTTCATAGCTGAGAGGGTTTCTTTTTTTCCAAGCAATCCAATTAATTTAGTGAAAGCTGCTGCTGACATTAAAATAACCCTCCTTTCATATTTTGCAAATAATCAAGTTTACCAGGACTTACTGATCCAATATCTGCAGTTGGTGGAGGCCTCTGAGAATCTATATAATCTTGAACTTTTTTACCTAAGATAAATACAATAAAATTGATAATATGATCCATTAAATTAATTAAAGTGGCAGCCCCATTAATAAAAACATTAGCTACTTCAATTAATGCATTAAGCATAAATTTTCCTTTTTCTGATTCTAAAAAATCTAAAATTGTATGGAATAAATTCATTTGTGATTCTAAAGTTCCACTAGTAATTTGAGCAGTAATATAAGATGATATAGTAGAACCTAATCCAAACATACTATTTGCTGCTTTAGCAATCTCTTCAAACCCAGCTGAGCCAGTTTCTTTTATATCTTTGGTGGCTTTTTGTAAATTTTCTGTTGATTTTTCAGCAGTTTTTTCTGATGAACTCATTAGGATCCCTCATATCTAGTATTATCAAAAGCATCTTTTAACGTGATAGTTGTCTCTGCTCCGGTTTCATATTCGGATGATAACCCAATAAAATTGAGTTTCTGCTTGAAATAATAATCATTATAATCAAAATTACCGTCCTCTTCAGCCATATTCCAAATTTTAGCAAATGCAAATTGAACATAATCTGTAGAAGTATTCCTGGAAATTTTAACTGTAAAATTAACATTATGATCTCCGTCCGGATCATCATCTTTGACTAAAGCATCAGGCTCATATTTTGGAAGCCAATCTATAATTAATTTTACCATTCGATGAGAATTCATAGCCTCTTCGGGGCTTTCTTCACCCTGTGCATGGTGCAGGTATTTTCCATCATCATAATCAATTTCCCAATCTGTGATTTTACCAGGAACATTTGATCCGCCTCGGGTAAATGTTATAACTCCCATATCAGAATGTAATAATCTTCTATGGGTGGTTGATGGTTGTGTTGTCAAAGCTGTTGAACCAACCACAGATATAGATGCTTCTATTTCATAAGCACAGGTAATTAATTGATTTTGTGGAGCTTTGATATGAGCTCTTTTTACAATACACCCTGTAAATAATACCCATATATCATTAGCGTTTGCAGGCTCATCATTAACCATTTTATAAACCATTTGAAAAGTTGGGATAGTGGTTGCTCTAACAGTAGAAAGAGCACAGGTATGAGTATAAGTACTCCCTGATGGTCCTGTAGTAGTGCAAATAGATGTTAAAAAATAAAGCATAGAAAAATCATACATATTTCCCTCTAAATTGATCATGATTTTTTCTTTTCCATGTTTGGCAAAATAAGAAGGATCTGGCCCTTTCCCAGCAGTATAAGCGACCTGTTTTTTATTTTTATTATAGAATCGTGGGATAGTTTTTAATTGAATTGGCATTGGGTAAACAGTCATACCAGCGTCAAAAGTATCTTTCCCATAACTACTAGTCCGATGAGATAATTCTTTTGCTGTAAACCAGATTTGATGATTTTCTACATTATAATAACTATCATTGGTCATATCGATTGCCCCGTTCGTATATCATAATTTTTAATTGCCAATCCATTAACTGCCCGTTCAATATCCCTTAATTCATCTAATTGCTGGTTTGTAAAGTTTGGGCTTAATGTCCACCAGGTTGTTAAAATCTCATTTGAACTTAAATTCTGCTCTTGTAAAGTTCGAGCTGCTAATGCCATTTGAGTTAATAGATGAATTTGTATTCCTTTTAAAATTTCTACATAGACTACATGAGTTAAACTAGTAAGAGTTTCTAACTTCAATTTAAGATGAATTCTAGCTTGAGTTATCTTAAGTGTTTTTTCAGTGGCATTTTCATCAAATAAAGTATTACCACTTACAGCTAACCCTGAGTTCATCATAATATGCTGAAAGTCTGCATATGAAGCATAGTAGTCACCGTCTGCCAATTAATTACCCCCCAGGGTGTTTTATATTTTGATGCATCTTTAAACCTTTCTCATTCTTAAAGGCTTTTTGACATATAGGGCAAACTACGACATCTAAGACTTCTTCTTCTTCTGATTCAGGATTATTTTCTGGTTGTTTATCCTCTGTTAATGGTTTATCATTTGTCTCGACAATTTTAGATTTTTCAGCAGGAGGATCTTGTTTTTTTTTGATTGATTTTTTAGTTGATTTTTTCTTTGAAATCTTTTTCAATTTCTTTTTTAAAGGGTAAAATTTATCCTGGTAAATTGAAACTAATTCTTTCACGTTTGCTTGGGATAATTCTAAATCTGCAATAATTGCCTTTTCCCGTGAATATTGTGATTCAAATTTACGTTTCATTTCAATCAACCCTTTTTGTTTATTTTCCACCATTCGCTGAGCATAGACTAACCTGTTTTTCAATCGATCCAGGATCCTTTTTTTATAAAAAGCTAAATCATTAATCTGGCCTGCCTTGTGTTGATCTTCAAGCTTTTTTAATTCTGTTTCAATTCGTTCTTTCTCTTTGGGTAATCTTTCCTTTTTACGTTTCTCTGCAATTTTGGCAGCTTCTTCTCTTCTTTCCATAATTAAGTTAAATGCAATTTGACGTTTTTTCTGGAAAGATGTTTCTGCTTTTTTATTAGCTTTTTCTTTCATTTTTTCATATTCGCTCATATTTTCAAATACCCCCATTTTATGTTAAAATTAAGTGTTTGAGCTGTTGTTCCAATGTCCACCCCTTTAAAGATATTATGATATCCCGATTTTAAAATACCTTTTACTTTTTTATGGCCAGTTTCTAGAGCTGCTGAATTAGAAAAAGCAATAGATTTTATTTTTGCAGTAATTTCATTTGTTGCCATATCTGCTGTATATTGATTAATAGTTACTCCATCTGTGTTAGTTGTCGCAGTAGTAAACCAACAATCCAATTCATAACTTGCAATATATCCATTTGGAACATATATATTCAAATAATTCGAATGATAACCATTCGCTGCAATTGCTAAATAATAAACATCACCTGCAGAATTTGTGATATGTATGTTTCCAGCTGCTTTTTTACCAGAACCAGCCGTTAATACTTCTACATAAAAGACTGTTAACCAATCAGTATTAACCAAAGTTGCACCTGTATCACCATTTGGATCAATATCTTCATACATCAAATAATTGTTTGTATCAAAACCCCAAACTCTAACTGATGTTGCACCGGTCCCTCCTGCTGCATCTTGTGCAGAGGATGATATTATCTTTAATGTTGCTCCTGATGTATCATGTAATTGAGCTAATGTTTGGCCTCCTTGATCCCCTAAAACAACTTCTGAACCTATAGCTGTAGCCCCTAATGCAAAAAATAACTTGAAAAAGTCAACTTTTTGCCCCCCTATATAAATAGGTATTTGTGATTTACCTGTGTTAAATTTTACCATTGCTTTTATTCCTCTGGTTTGTTAATAAAGAAAAAAGGGATTATGCCATAATCCCAGTAGCTCCAGCTGCACCAGCAGGAGCATATTTGTTAACATCAAACCAGCCTTCAGGAATTTGTGATCCGTCAGTGGTGGTTGTAATTGAATCATCAATAATAAGTGGAAAAGCATTATTGGATGTATCGACATTCATATATTGAATTGCCTGGGCAAAAATCATGCATTCACGATAGTCACCTGCAAATTTCTTATCATTCATGCTTAAGGTTTGCTGTGGATAAATATAATGTTTCTTCACTAAGCTAGGGCCAATACAGGCTAATGCAATCATTTGGGTGCTGGTTGTTCCTGCAGCAGCATTTAACATTTGATCACTAACTAACCACCCTGATAAAATACCAGTATCAAAGTATTTCTCTCGAATTCGATGTAAATCGAGTTTTTGGGCATAAGTGTCTCTGTGGCTTTCTAATAATGTCTCAGCAGCCACTCCTCTAGTGGTAATCAAATATTTCTTATGGGGTTGATAAATTTTATTCGTTAACCCTAATGCGGTCCAAATGGAATCATTAACTTCATTATCTGCAGATACATTTGCATCTAAATTAGTTAAGTCACCAGAAGTGAAAGCTTGAACATTAGCATCATTTAACAATCCGGTAGCATATACATAAGCCGGAGTTTCCCCTCCATCTCCTTTTAGATTATAGGAATCGTAACCCCTAAATCCTAAACGAGATTTGCTTAATCCGAATTTTTCAGCAGCTTTTTGATTTAAAATTGATAATGGATCCCATAATCCGCCACCGGATTCTTTGATGGTTTGCCAGCTCATAGTGACACCTAAATAAATTCCTAAGCCTTCACTATATTTGTCGGCCATACCTAACCTTAAGAAACGTGGGTTATTAAAGGTCCTGGTTGCTCGTGGCCATTCTTCAGTCATTACCCTGTATTGCTTAATTTGCCATCGTGGATTTTTCATTGTGGTGGCAGTGATAGGTAATTTGCTGAATTGATCCTGATCCCAGATTGTATAATTGATAGCAGTATCTAAAGCATAAATCTCTTCAAAGTTGATAGGTACATCAACGTTTAACCGTTTAACATCATCTTTGATGGATTTAAGATATTGCTGGTAATCTTCAGGGATTCCATTTTTCTTTGAATATGCATAAAATTGATTTGCCCTGGATACATATTTCAAATATTTATTTTGTTCAGCTTCACTCATTCGTTCAAAATGAGTATCATGTTCGATTGAAGGCGCTTCGAAATGTTCCAATAATTGCGACATTGTTTCTGCCATTATTCGTTTATACCCCCCCAAATTGCTCCCTTAGCCATATGAGCACCTAATGCAAAAATAGCTTTGGTATCATCATCTGCGACTTTAGCAGCTAATGCTCCAACAGCAGAACTAACTATAGCTGTTCCACCAGTGACACCAGTGGATTCTTTAGCAAACACAGTCACACTTTCAGCAGTGCTTGAAGCCATAACTTTAGTGCCTGTTCCAAGACTAGCATTTTGATCAACTATGTCACCTACTACAATCCCAGAAACACAAATAGGAACATTCTTATGATACGTGACATCATAATCTGTGGCATTTGAAGTAACCCAGGTTCCATTTTCAACCCGAGGTTCAAATAAGATAATTCCAACCTGACCAGGGCCAGCGAGTTTATGAGCTGCAGTATCTGCATCTAATGGGATCCATTTACCTGTCGAGACATCATGATATACCCAAGCACCCGGGGCCATATCTGTTGAAATTTCATCATAGATGATTAAATTATCTATGTCACCTTCATTCAACAAATTACTCATTGAAGTGCTGCCTAAAATACTCGCTAATGTAGTATATGCCATTAGAATACCCTCCCTTCAGGGTAATCATCAGTAAATATACGTGCTATTCGTGATTCTTTACCCCAGCGACATTTAAGAGCATTATTAACTCGGAGTTTTTTCATATGATCCATCATAGTTAATTTAGTTTTAACTTTGATATTTTTAGCAGGATCAGGTAATTCAAAATCATTTACAATTTCAGCTCCTGATTTGATATTTCCCTTATCCTCTTTTGGATCTTTTTCCTCTTTTTGCTCTTTAATCTGCTTCATATTAGGGCCACCGTTTTTAATTTGAATATCTTTGATTAACGCTTCTAAATCTTCATCAGAATCTATTTTATCGATGATATCCTGTGGCACTTCATTTTTCCGCAGAAAATAAAGTTTTACTATTGGTATTTTCATTTTTATTATTCCTAGGAATAAAATAAAAAAAGTTATTTAAATTAAGTAATAATTACTATTTTAGTCTACTTCAGAGCACAATAAGGTTTAGAACAATTACCTCTTTTTACTAGTGCTAGTCCTTCCAAATCAAAATCAGTCTGAATTAACACTTTCCGGTCTTTATCATATTTGATATTACAATTATATTCTGTTGAAGTATCCGGTTTTAATCCTTTCTCTAAAATTGGTTTAATCCAATTTTTCTCATTATTTCTTATGAACCATTGGTCTACTAAATCCCAATCAATATCATAAGTGGCATTTTCGATTTTATTCTTTTCATCATAGCTATTTATAGTATAAGTGCCTACGTAATCTTCAGGAGTTCTTTTTCCTCGGTGATCAATCCATACAGGCACAGTTTTACCATTTAATTTTTTGATCGATTCAGGGCATTGGTATTCTACTACATACCCAGATTTAGAAGTATTATCAGGGTAAATAAAAGGATTTTTAGCACTAAAAGAATTACCCCAAATCATAGCATTTACCCGTAATTTATGCTCTTGTATTTCATTAAATAGTTTATAGACTGTTGCTTTTCCTCGATGATTTTCACGACAATATTGAGAAATAGATCTATATCCATGTAGCAGGGGGTGCCTGGAATCTAATTCATTTTCCCTGCTAGGTAATTCATGGACCACAGCTTCATTTGTTAAACGACCTACAAATTTAGCTGCTTTTTTAATACCGGATCCAATAGCTTTAGTTACTTTCGATACTTTACTATCTGTCTTTATTGCAGATTGAACACCTGCTAATTGAGCACGTAAAGGAGCAGTTTTTTGTTTATAATCATCCCTAATTTCCTTTTGTTTGATAGCTGTTAATGGATCCCCTCGTTCTTTTTTATAATCTGATTCATGAGCCTTTCCTGCATAAGGATATTGTCCGCCTCCAGTTTTAGCAGAACCTTTAGGTGCTTTCCCTTTCTCAAACCCTGAACGTTTAGATTCAGAAGCTCGTAAATGCTCCCAAATAGCGTCACCACCCCTGGCTAGAATATCTTGAAATACCCCCTGAGGATCACCAATAACATCAGGATCTTGATATGAATAATATTTATTCCCATCATATTTTACGTATATTGTCGGGCTTGTGTTGTCGTCACCCATATCTAAAGCTGCTTTAAGAACGTTCCCTGATTCAGAATTAACGTCTTGCCACCCTGCAATGCCTGGATCTTCATCTAGCTGGGTTAATTGAATATCTCGAAAATCTTTTTCTGCTTTAATTTTATCTTGAATTTGGGCTTTCTGTTTACCTAAAGAAGGTTTACGTTTAAAGAGAAGAGATTTAAGCACATCCGAGAGTTTATTCTCAATTAGAGTTTCTAGTGTAATATCAATTACTTGCCTATTCTCTTTTTCTTTCTTTTCTGCACTGGCTTCTTTATCCATATCACGCTGTTCATCATCCATTAATAACTGATTTGCTTGCATGGCTGCTTGTTGAGCCATAATTTCATCATGTTTCCACTGCCAGTGAGATTTAATAGTATATGATTCAGGTAACTCAATTATTCCTTTAGATTCTAACCATTCTAGGAATTTTTTAATATAATCCTGGTTTGTTAAATTCCATTCATAAATATCATTTTTAACATCATCATCAAGATCCACCCCTGCAGCTGCTTGGCTCGAAGATATAGCACCACCACCAACCACGTAACCCATAGTATGCTTGAACCCTGCTAATAGTCTAGTCCATTCTGATGATAACCCCCCAAACTGCCCTGATCCAGTTTGCTTGACATTTTCAGCAGGTGACATAAAAGTGAAACTTGGGATAGAATCATATAATTTACCCTCATCATCTTTAGCTGCTGGTGCTGCCACTGCTGTAGTACGTGAGATTTTACTTATTTTCTCAAAGAATTTATCTATAGCTGCCTCATCCCAATCAGGTGGATATAACGACATAGGAAAGATTGCTTTACGAAAATTATCTGCGTCGGATTCCATCCGTAATTTTACTAATGGATCGAATGTATGTTCTAACCTGGAAATACCAAACCCCCAGGTCGATTTTTCGTCACCCCTGGTATCAAAAATAATATTCGAAGGTTGATCTCTGATATTGGGTACAAATGTTTGGGCTAAGTTAAAATTCTTAGGAGTTCTATTTAATGGTAATTTAGGTTTAAGAAGAACATTCCAACCCAAAATTGTTTTATTCTCTCTCACAGTGTTATCATACATGCATTGCATTTCTGAGAATATAGTATAATCTAATTCAAACTTAAGATTGATTTTATCAAGCTGCAAATTAAATATTGTGGTCTGCCAGCCATGAATTTGTTTTAGTGCTGCTGCCACAATAGCAGGTTTTTTGAATTTTAGGTCCATTAATAAAGCTCGGATATCTTGCATTATTTCAGGAGCTTCAATTTGATCTGATTCATAAAATTTAGGATAATCAGCCCAGCCTTCAAATTGAAATTCCCAAAAGAACATACAAGCTAATGGATCTTCTATAGCTACTCTTTCCCTATGTAAAGGATTTGTAATATCATTTACGTTATCCCGGATTAATGGATCTACGTAGCGATCTTCATTTGTTTTTAGGCTTTCGAAGGGTAGATTAGATTTACCCTGGTCACCACTATTATTTCTAAAGCCTGCAATTGCATTAGTTATTCTGTTTTTTAGCCCCAATTAATAACCTCCCATAATCTAATAAAAATTTGGCCATTTTTGAAGGTAGAAATTGATTAAAATATAAATTTCTGGCAGCCAATACCATTTGATCCGTTGGTTCAGGTAAATCGATACCTGGTCTAGTAATAATAAAGCAATTAACTCTATGTTTAAATCCTTTCCATTCAAGCATTTTATAGGCTGCCCTGTTCTCAATATAAATATATGGCACAGAGCCCATAGCTAACGCTTCAAAAATTCGAGCAGTGAGATAGCCTTCATTTCTCACAGGGCAAAATGAACCTTTAAAACATCTAACCCCGCCTAAATATTCTTCAGGGGTATAATCAATTTGAGTATATTGTGATCTGTAAGCTTTCAATATCTCATTTTGTTTTTTTAGAAAATAATCATAATTGAAATTCTGAGAATTTGGTTCATATTTCCCAGGGCTATATAAAATTTTTGCCATCATTTCATCAGTTGGCATCATATTCTCTTTAACAACAAAATGAAAGTTATCAATATACTTGGGTATCCAGGAATAATATTTATTAAAAAATGCAGCCCCAGCAAAATTACATAGAGCAATATCTGCTTTAATAATAGGTCTTACCGGTTCCGACATAATTAAAATAACGTTATGAGTATCATTGATATATTCTTCTTTCATACTACCCCAGGGATTATTAGCAATAATAATTACATCAAAATTGCCAAATTCTGATGTTCGTTTAACCTTAGGAAATGGTTTAAATTTAGCTTTGAAGCAGCCCTTAAGATTGTATAAATGATGATTTGGGCCACAAACTGAATCAATAAATATTCCGATTTTCATAATATTTTCACACTAGTTTTATATGCAGGATCGTGAGTTCTTAAATATTTCATTCCACCCAGTGCTAACCAAACCGCATGCAGAAAAGCGTCTGCAATATCACCTTTCACTTTTTCTGATTTGGTATCCCGTTCTTCAGGGTTATAAATTGTCAATTGGGCTTGTAAATCCCTGTTTTTAAGTGCAATTAGCCTATCATCTAATACATGCCTGGCTAAAGTAATATAATTCTCACGAGCATTATATTTCCCGTCTGCACCAAAATTTTGTGGTTTCATATTCTTCTTTCTATTCTCAAAAAAAACCCGAATAGCAGGGCCTGAAGTATTACTTTCAATTGCCCCAGCTTTACAATAATATTGTTTAAATTTCTGATATAAATACATATTAATTCGCTGTGGAGTCCATTTTTGACCTTGATCATCAGTACCCATTTCCATCATGCCTGATTCCACTTCAATTAAATACCGGCCAGCCACAGCTAAAACTATCCACCCAAAAGGGTGGCCTGTACCAGAAGGATCTACAGCCATAACTGTAAAATCGCATTCTTTCCACCACTCATTAGGATTCTCAAATTGAGTATTAATCAGGGTTTCATAAATAGCGAATGCATCCCTAAGTGATTGTTGATCAAATTTGTCACCTGTGCCTGTATCTTTATTATGTAATCTTCTTTGAGTAAAGTTCTTTCCAACCAAGACATTAGAAAGACCTTCTAATAATTCATCATTTTCAGTACGTTCTAATAAATGGGGGCAATCTTTCTTTAATATAGAAATGAATTTCACAGATTTCTTAGTTAATCCCTGCTCTTTCATGAAATCCCTAAGCATCATGTACATGCCTTTATCCATGTTTGCAGACATAATCATTTTCATTTCTTTCTCTGCTCTCATAGTGAAGAATTGAGTCATAACTGCCTCAGCATCTTTCTTAATTGCTACATCAAATTCATCAATCCATCCAACATTGGAGTCACCCCCTTTAATATCTGCCACAGTGGTTTCATGAGCATCAATCCGGGTTGCATTAAACCACTGAAAATAATCAGTATGTTGTACTTGGAGCATTTGAGAATTTAGATCAACTATGATTTTATCCCTGGATAAATCACGTAATATTCTTCTAGCTTGATCACCTTTACCTGCCATTAAATCAAACTGCATTTTAATGTTAGGATACTTCATAACTAAAGCATGCAGCCCAACAAATATTGCTGTTGATTTCCCAGCTCTTTGAACCCCTTCAACAAATATAATTTTAATAGTTGGATCCAGGATAGAATATATAATTTCATATTGTTTTTCATGAAATACTGCAGGTATCCAGAATTTAGGTAGAGTAGTTGTTTGCATAAAGAAAGTAGGATGTTCGATAATATATTGTGCAGATTTAAGGCGGATTGATTCAGCAGCCTCAGATTCCTCATCTAATAAGCCTTTAATATAAGATTTTGCTTCAGCCACAGGATCAGATTTTGCTTGTTGCCATTGATTAGGTCCAGGAGGGAAAATATCAACTTTAGGTTTTTTATCATAAATAGTAGTATCTTCATAAATAGTAGTATTTAATTTTTTTTTGGATGATTTTTTTGTTTTTTTAGATTTCTTCCTGCCCTGCTTCTTAGTTGCCTGCTTCTTTTTTTTAGTTTGAGCAACTTGATCATTTATTTTAGATTGCTCTAAATTATCCCATTTCTTTAGCCATTTAGTTATAGTTGCTTTATTACATCCCAAATCTGCCGCAATTTCTACTTGGGTAAAATTTTTTGCTAACATCCCTCTAACATAGATTTCTCTATCAGTTTCATTCATCGAAGTATACTTAGCAACCTTCGATTTAGGTTTGCTCATTATTTAGATATATTAAATATTACTATTTAAAAATAAATGAAAAAAAAATTAATTTGATTGATTTGATAACATTTCTTTTGTTGGATATTTTTTCTTTCTCATCAAGATTTTACCAACCATTTTAATATATTTAGAATAATCCTTATGACAAATAGCACAAACAGGAAAATTATCATATATCAATTGATGAAAGATATTTGAAATTGTAGATCTAATTTGAGCAAATTCTGTATCATCAAATTCTTTCTGGCAATTTATACATTTACCTTTCATTTTAAGGCCTCTTTTAGAATTTTATCTATATTATTCACGGTTTCCCGGAGTTCAATTAAAGTATCATTTATGGCTTTATAATTCTCTCTATAAATGATTGCTTCACTTATCTGCTTTGAGTAAGGTACTCCTGTTTGTAATTTTGTATCTTGGAGTATCTTAAAAATATCATTATCAATCTGTACGGGTCGAGTCATGATAATATAATATTTATTACTACTACTTATATAGTTTAGTATTAGTAGTCTAATATAAAGACTATATTTTCAGTTTAGACCAAAACATAGATCCCCCCCTTTACTGTAAAGTTTTTAATATAATATATTATAAAATAGGAGTTCGAAATGTATGTTTTGGTAGAAACTGAAACTGTAATTCTATATGGATCCATAATAACAAGATTTAAAACTATAGAAATCCCATAAATAAACTATGGAATCTAAAACAAATGAGAAGGATTACCCTACGACAATATCCGTATATAATTCAACCAGAGAAAAACTCAAATTATATATCGACAAAAAACGAGTGAATCTTGCTATCAAACGCAAAATTTCTTATGATGAAATTATTAACGATTTGTTGAATGTATAGGAGGATTTTATTTGTTCGAAGAACATATCTCTGATCCAACTCATGATTTTATTGTAACCATTGGTGGTATTGATAAAGATGGCCATAAGAAAGGTTCGATTGATTACCAGCGCACCATGAGTAATTTAGTCAAAAAAATTTCAAATGCAGCAGATTATATATCCTTAGGTACAGAATTATTTACCTGGGATGGTGCCAAATTTGTAGGCGGGGGCCATGATAAATCACTCATTAAACCGTTTCGTAAGTATATTTCGAATATATTTACAAGTCCAGAAAATAATATGGCCTATAACACCCGGAAAGCGAATGAAATTTGGCGGCAATTAAATGATCACTGCGATCATGATCCACTCGAAACAAATTTACTCGATGGATATATCCCATTTAGAAACGGGATTTTCAATATTAAAACTCATCAATTAGAAGAGCATGATATTAAACGATATCCTTTATATTGTATACCCTGGAATTATGATCCTGCTGCCAAAAATCCAACCTTCGAAAAAGCCATTAAACAAATTGTCCCGGATGAATACCAGCGCAAAATGCTTTTATGCTATATGGCAATAACATTTACCACCGAGATTAAATACCAGCGAGCCATATTTTTACAGGGTAGGGGTGGAAATGGAAAATCAATTATTACCACCACTTTACAGCACTGTTTGGGTAAAGAGAACTTTGAAATCATCCCACTTCAGGAAATGGGAGAAAGATTTAACCGGGCTTCATTTATGGGTAAATTAGCGAATATTGACCCGGATGTATCCGAGGAATCATTCAAAAATTGTTCTTTCTGGAAAAAATACGTGACTGAAGAGGATCTCCCTGCTGAATTTAAACTAGGATCAATATTTAAATTTCGAAATATAGGGCATTCCTGGAATGTAGGGAATGAAGCCCCAGATAATAACGACAAGACAAACGGGTTTTATAGGAGGTGGATTCTTATTCATTTAAACCAGCAATTTGAAGCCAGATTTGATAATATGGATTTAGACCTACAAGCAAAAATAGATCAAAATATTCCAGGAGCTATCAATTATATTTTATCCTTTTTACCTGACTGTGATAAATATCTCACAGCCCCCACAATTGAAGAAAATAAACGTAAATGGCTCGAATTAGGAAATTCGGTGCGTTCATTTTATGAACTTAAGATTAATGCAGATTCTGATAAAGATATCCAACCCGTGCATTTGTATAAATTATATAAAGCCTGGTGTGCCCTGGATAAAAAAGATGTTTTTTCCATCAAAAAATTTGCTCAATATTTGTATGATTTTGGGGTGTTAAAAGAACGAAAATTAATTAAATCATTTAACCCCCTTACACTGAAATTTGATCCTAAAACTGCGAATGTCTACGTTAATGTTTACCCTCAATTCACAGAAAAAGAAATGGAACAAATGAATATTTATGAAACTGAAAAAGGTTATTATGCATTCAATAAATCGGATGAACCAATAATACAAAAAGTGATTGATAAAATGCCATTAGATGAAACCCCAATTGAATTTAGTCAAAATGATGTAAATTTCATATATGAGTATATGAAAGATTTACATATGGAATATGATAAGTCAACTATGTTCCCGTTTGAAGATATTTATGAAGTAAACTCTAGTAAATATACTGAAGATCAGCTTAGATGTATATTAGCAGACTTATTAAAAGCAGGGAAAATAAAGAAAAAAGGGCGGGAATTTGCAGTGATATTTGAGAAAAAATACCGGCCGCCTATTATGGATAGTGAATTTTATGAGAAATTAGATGCATGATCGTTTAAAATATTCATCATCATCAAATCCCAAAGAACGCCATAAATCGATAGTATTTGCTCCGCAAATCATACAAACCCCCCCATCAATATCGTGATCAAAGCAATTATGTTTGGGTATTTTTTTCTTTTCATCATTTTCCAGCATTAGAGATCTAACTCCTCTTTACAATCCGGGCAGATTTTCCATTCATACTTATGATTGAAGAGTTTTTCTTTCACGTAGCCATATACCGACACAAACATGAGCCAGTATTTCCAGCAGTGCGGGCAGAGATTCATTTTCTATAAATCACCTCAGCAAAACTGAAATCTTTTATTTTTTCTTCACTGATGTATATATCACAGGTATTTTCCTCATCCACCTTGAAATTATACAAGAGACATTTTCCTTCAGTACAGACATGACCAGAAGAAATTGCAGGTTTATACCAATGACATTCCCGGCAAATTTCAGGGCCTCGCAAATTAGGCGGTTCAGTCATTTTAGAACCCCCGTAAATTCTCATCTTTAACCCAAGCAATGATTAATTTCTGCAATCGATGGTGACAAGGATAACATAAAGGTGGATAAACACTTCCCATATCTTGAGATTTAAATTTACCACGACATTTAAAGCAACTAATCATATGCAATTCGGCTTTTTCTAACTCTTCCAGGTTTCTATATTTATGCACAGTACGAACTATAGTAATATCTGTAACCCCCCTCTGTTTCTAATGGGATTGAAAAAATTAGCCTCCAAAAAGGGGCAGGCCAAATGATGAGATAATGAATACCATAAATAATACCAGAAATTACAACCCCTCCAGATATTTCGCTGCTCTTGAATGTGATTTTTGTAATCTGCATCAGGGTGATAATTTCGATTTTTAGGATCATTTGAAAAAAGTTTAATATTCATCCACTCCATCAAAGAAGGCTCGCTTGGCCAAGACTACAATAAGCAGCACCGTGAGAATCAGTTCAATTAGCATTTTTCATAAACTCCTCAAAATCATTCGTGAGATTTTCCTGTTCCAAAAATCTTTGAAATAATTGTTGATAATCCTTGATACGTTTTTCAAACACCTTTTGGATATTGAGTTTAAAAATTCTTTGAGATTCCAACAATTGTTTCTTTAATCGGTCTGAAAGGGGCCTACCGCAGAAGGGGCAAGCTTCAATTGCAATATCCTCTGAATCATCATCCGTAATAAACCAGTCTTTAGCTGTCTTTTTTCTATAAATAGAATAATCAGTCATGAAATCTTTATTACGTGATTTAATTTCAGGGCATTCATGAAACACCCAAATTTTCCTAGGAAAAACGTAATCATTTTCCGGCATCATTTCATATACCCCTTTTGTTTTGCAATCCGTTTGATTTTGTTGATATAATGATATACATCAGTATTCTTTGGGTTGGAATACTTAAACCCGTCGAATGATTTCCGCCAGAATTGAATCTCGCTCAGATTATCTTCAATTATCTTATCACGCTCCTGGATCTTTTTTTGCCATTTGGATCGTTCCTGGATAATTTGAATTTGCAGGTCTGTTTTATTTTCCATAATTTGGATCCACTCCTGCTAATTTTCGCATACCAGTCATAAAATCTTCTAAGAAGGCTCCGAATGTAGCATCTAATTCATGAATTTTACAAAATGCAATCATCCCGTATAATCCGTCTCCATCCCCGTACGATGTTTCACAGAATTTGTGTGGTATTTTACATATTTCACAGTCTGGCCAATCATCATAATTTATTGAAGATTTACAAAAAGCACATGTTCCACCGATAAAAATATCCCTAGGATCTATTCCTGAATTGTATAAATGTTCAATTTCAAGCCATTTTTGATCTAAACAGGCTTTTGCTAATGTTTTTACTTTTTCATCTTTTGCTGCCAAATTTATCTTCACTCCATTGTTTTTTACAGATTTCACAGCAGAATATCTGCTGATTTAAAAAAAGTCGATCGGTTCCATCAAACGGGCCAATATAGGCCTTATGAGAATATACCTGTTGATGTTTACAGGTATCCTTTTTCCGATAGATTAGGTTATACAATATCAACACGTTCTAAGTCTTTTTCTAATGCTGCATTGACTTTCTCAACTAATGCCGCATTAAAGAATTTTCCCTTTTCTAGTATCTTTGGGACATAATTTGAATCCCAAAAAGTGAAATATCCTTTTCCGCCAATATATGTTTCATTAACTAAAGCGAATGGCATAATATTCATAATTGTAGTTAAAATACTGATATATGCTTCTTTAGTCATTTTCCGGTGTACTGTTATCAATTTGTTTCACTCCTTTATTCCAATCTTTCAAAAAATCAAAAGTAAATTTCTTTGATGAACCATCTTTTTTAAAACCAAATACCTGGTCCAGATAGTATTTTGGATCCAGGGCAAATTGCCCAGGGCTTTCACAAATCTTTTCTAATTCTGCTGCTTTTACTGCACTAAATCCTTTATAGGTACAAACCATGTTCCCTAATACTCCTAAATGCTTATAGGTATAAGGGTTAGGTAATTTATGTTTATATTCATTATTACAGATATCTTTCACAGTTACAGCAAGAGCAATTAAACTAAAATCATGATGAGGATAAATTCCTTCTTCTATACAGAATCTAGATACCCTTTTCCATTCAGCAAAATCCATGATATGATCAGGAGTATCACAATAACAAAAATGAAGTTTAAGTTCAGGATTTTTCTCAACTTTGATTTTAGCCATATTACTTAATTGATTTTTAAGGTGCTTATATCCATTTATGCCTTTTATATCTGAACCGACCTTAAATTCAATCAAATATTTTTTGTATAAAAAGTCACCTGCAGGTAAGGTCACCTGTTTGAGTTCAAAAAATTTATCCAGGGTTCTAGGTGACTTTTGTTCCCTGGTATCGACATAAGCTATTTTTTTTTCCATGTTTTTCGCTTCTTTTTGGGTTCATATTCACAGCCAAAATTATGACATGCACACAAGATTCTATCATCAAGAGTATATCGATATGATTTACAGGTATTGCCAGGTTCTAATCCATCTAATACCCCTTTTTTTTGATAATATACCCGTAAGCAGCCATTATGATTCCTGTAATATCTTCTACAGTCAGCTCGTATTATTAATTGCTCCTCTGAGAGGCCTTCTTGTTTTTCTATCAAAACAACTCCACTCTTGTTTACATTTTTTTGAACAAAAAAGCGTGATTATATCAAGATTGATATGTTTCACGGGTTCTTTGAAGATAGTTCTACCGCAGTTAGTACAAACTGAACCAATTTTAATCGTTTCCCTGCGATCAGGTTTGAAAATTCTTTTTGTATAAGGCATTTATGATTTACACTCCTTATCATATAATAATTTAAGCCCCTGTCTAAATATTTCAGCCCGATTAAATGTTCCTTTTTTTTCCATGATGGCTTTTAGCCAGGTATCTTGCTTTTTATTAGTTATAACACTTGTATTTCCCATTTTTGATCACGTGGGTTAATAAATTGCTAACCCTAATTATTATATATTATTAATTGATATTTATAATTAACACTATTTTTTAACAAGTGTAAGTGACTATTATGCCAAAAATATTAACTATGCAGGAACTCATAAATTTAGAAATAGCAGTGAAACAAGATATTGCTAAGGCTAAAATTTATTGGGTTGGGAAAAAAGAAGAAAAGCAGGGTAAATCTGGCTCTTTCTTTACTCAAACGCTGAAATTAGGTGACGGATCTTTTACAGGAAAAGATCAATATGGTGACATAACTTCGGCTTTTGTAAGCTGTATCATCAAAGAACATGATGTTTTTGCGGTGGATGATGAGATTTCTTTCACGTTGAATATAAAATCATGGAAAAAAGATGGAACCCCTTTTTTAAATGGTTCAAATGTTAAATTGTTGAACTCTGGGGCAGGAACTCAAATGGTCGATCCAAATGACATTACTAGGAAAGAAAAAAATTTAATTACCGCCATTGAAGATTTGCAAAAAGCCATAGAAGAAAATACTATTGCTTTAATTGAAAATACGAAGGTGCAACAGAGATGAATATTGAAGAAAGATTTAAAGAAATAAACGAAGATCATACCTGGCGGGGTTTTTCCAGCTGTGGGTATGGATTAGCAAAACAATACCTGGATAAATTACATAAAAATGAAAATAAAAAGCCATATGGAATTTTCACTCTGGGTAAAGAAGCTCATCGTTTTTATCAAACCAAAGTTTTTCCAGCAGGTAAATTCTTTGAAGAATTTGAATTTCAAACTCCAAGAGGGCCTATTATTTTACGAAATTTTGAAGTAATGGAACATGAACAATTGGTCCATTTTCAAATAAATGGGATCCGCAGGTGGTCACCAATTGATACAATGTTTTATTTTAAAGATACAGACCAAATATTAATAGTGGATTATAAAACAATCAGTCCTTGGGGCTTTAAGAAAATTGAACAGGCAAAAAGGGAAAACCGATTACAAGCAAATATTTATGCTTATAAATATGCAAAAATGTCCGGGATAAAATGCCCCAATTACATGATTATCTATATTAATGATGTTAATTGGATGGATCTAAAGTGTTGTATTAGTAAAGGCGATCCAATTATGGCAAGAAAAACTCAAGAAAGATTAAGAAAAGTTGATCATGAAACTGAAATCTTAGCTGACTGGCCTAAAGCAGCCACCTGTTTAAATACATGGGGGTATTGTGGAAAATATGGTGACTGTATGAAATATTGCCTCCCTCTCTTTGAAAAACATTTTGGTCGGCATTTTAAAGATCATAATGAAATCCGCAAATATATTGAAGAAGTAGAAGAATCTTTGAAAGTGACTGAAGCAGCACTCAAAAAAGCAGCAACAAAAAAGAAATCAACCCCAAAGAAGACTACTAAAAAACCTTCGAAAAGGTTAAAAGATAAACTTACACAAATGGCAGATAGAGCAGATAAAGGCGGAATGGAGGGTTTAATTTGAGTGAATATCAAGAAAGATGTCCGCATTGTGGCCAGGAGTTTTCTAATCTTGATACCATAGAAAGATTAAAAGAAAAAATAAAACAAATGAAAGCAGAAAAAGCAGGTATCCGAAAAGAAATCTTAGCTATAACTATCCCAATGGTATCTCAATTTGAACCGAATGATTTAGCTAAAACTTTATTACCTCATTTGAGTTCAAATCAGGTAGTTTTTGCAGATCGTGGGATGGTTAATCAAATCACGATTTCATCCAATTATAATGACCAAGAAGAATTCGAAGAACTGGCCTGGAAAAAAGTTAAATTATTAGCAGGGAAAAAGAAAAATGTACAATCAAAACCTGAAGACAATTAACCCATATTTTTCTCAAACCTGGGCCGGTGTTAAATTATACGAAATACGTAACAACGATAGAAATTTCAGAGAAGGGCAGCAATACATCTTGAGAGAATATGAAGAAAAATTGGATTGTTATACAGGCAGGAGTATCTTTATTGAAATATTATTAGTTATGGATGATTCAAGATTTCTAAAAGAAGGATTTGTTCATTTCAATTCCGGGTATTAAATAGAGTTAATACTATAAAATTAAATAAAAAATTAGAAGCTTTGAAGTTCATCTAACCATTTTTTTTTCATTTTTTCCATATAACAAATTTCAATTCCTAAGGCTTTTGAGAGCTCTTTTTCAAAATCAATAATATCATCAATGCGATCAGGAGTTTTTTTTCTGAATTGTTTAAAATAAGATTTTATCATCATATGATAGTCACTCCAGGCAGCCACTGAAACCTTATATTTTGGTTTTTTTGGGGTTTTAGCAGGGGTTGAATTTTTTACCCTGGTATCAGAAGATTTTTTACCCTGTAATTGAACCATTATTAAGCCTCCGGTAAACAGTCAATAAAAAGCATGGCTTTAGGATTGGCTTTAATAATAGCATCCAAGCGAGATTGAGAGATTTCACTGGCCATTTGAACGAATAATTTACCGATATCCTGCCAGACTTCTTTAGTTTTTTCAACACCTTCTTTAATTTCAGAAGGGACTTTTATTGAGATTGTTATTTTTCCCATGAATATACCAAAGTATACCAACTATTTAAAGTTAACTTAAATATAAGTTCAAAAAACTCAATAAAACAGAGTATACTTTAAGTAAACTTTAAATATACTGAGTTCCTTTATATAATTAGTGAAAAAAAAATGAACTCACAAAAAATTATTTCAAATCATATCTGTAAAACTCTCTCTTCTTTTACAGATGAAAATGGCCAATATATCGGAAAAGTCGACTTAGATTTAATGATTATTATCATTGAAGGAAAATTCATCGATTTACGAATTAACCACTCCTGGCGGAAAGATTGCATTACTGACTACACCTACAATTATCTTAATTCCCTCAAAAGAAAATGGTTTGTTGAAGCTTATACTGCCTGGAAAAATGCTGTTGAAAAAGCTGAAAAAGAAGCTTTTGAACGAGATAGAATCAAAGTCATAGAATGGGAAATTGAAACCATTCAAGATAATTATGGCATCAA
>Ga0102958_1000030_pt1 | contig 23913 bp, 19 predicted proteins | sample SalPonF2_B_D1_MG_FD_84513 | JGI IMG/M metagenome (GOLD analysis project Ga0102958, IMG submission 84513) | Salt pond soil microbial communities from South San Francisco under conditions of wetland restoration - Salt Pond MetaG SF2_B_D1_MG ...
AGTCTTCACGGCATTGACTGCCGGTTTCGTGGGCATCGGGCTTGCTTTGTCGGCCGTACCGGCGCATGCGGGATCAGCAACGACAGACAAATCCTTGCGCATGAGTATTCCTGGCAAACCGCAGGCACCCGTGGACATTCGCTATCGGTTCGAAGATAGCCTGGCGGTAGGGGAACCAGCCACGGTCACGGTGTATGTCACGCCGTTGACCGAGAACGAGGCGCTGTCCGCGAGTTACCGCGCCAAGGGCACCATTGGATTGAGACCAGGCCGCGGCGAGTGGGGTACCGACGAACTCGGGCGCGACAGCCTGATTTATACGCTGCAGGTGACGCCGAATGCCGAGGGGCGGTCGGTGGTTCAGGTGATCGCCACGATTCAGGTTGCCGGCGCGCTGCAGAACCGGGTGCTTTCGATCCCGGTCCAGACCGGCGCGGCCGGGGCAAAACCGGTCGCGACCTATTCCGGCAAGGTCGCAACTACGGCGGCAGGGCAAACCGTAGTTTCGCTGCCCGCCGCGACTACCATAGCGCCGGTAGCGGAAAGCGAATAACAACCGGAAAGGCTGGAGAATCGAAAACAATACCGCGGCTCTGTGTCACCGCGGATTTCCGGAATCTGCTTGAGGTAGGACGTTCGGGATGAATCGGTTTCTACTTCGTTTGAAACAGGCCGGTTCCTGCTGGAAGCGAATCAACGCTTGGCCGAACGACAAAATCACAGGGATCAATACTGCCTCGTGTCGGGGATAGCTATTCATGGCCTGTGTCTGGCGAAACACACAGATCGCAAACGAGGGTTCATTGCGCTACCTCTATTTCGTTCGAATGAGATGCCGGTTGTGCCGAGACCTGTCTTTGCTGCCCTGTCCGCTGTGCATACGTGCCCGCCAATGCGCAGAATAAAGACCGCGGGTGCGCCGGTGGCGACCCCGTAACGAGGAGATATTCCGGATTCGACACGACCGGCATGGTGTCGCAGATCAATCGCCCGGTTTGGCCCGATATCATTGTTGTATCGGCATCAGATAGATTGATCTTCGCCGGGGCGCCGAAAAATCTGGCGGGATAAGTTAAGTTGCAGATTTTTTTCGGTATTTTTGCTGATAATGTCATTGGTTAACGATAAACTAGCAATGCTTGCGCAGGGTTGGGGGATCAGGCGCCGGCGAGGGGCGGAACGGCGGTCCGATGGGTCGCCGCGCATGGGACCGCATCCTGTTCAGGGAGATAAAAATGATTGAAACGAGGCTCTTGCTCCCCCTTCTGATAGCGCTTGGCCTTTCTGTAGCCATTGTTTCGCCAATCGCGGCGCAGACTAGCGACGGATCGTCCAGCAGCCTGGACACGATCATCGTGACCGGCACGCGCCTGACCGACGATCTGTCGCGGATACCGAATTCCACCACCGTCATCGATCGGGCGACGATCGAGGCGCGCAAGGACTCCAGTGTCGTGGACCTGTTGCGGGCGGTTCCCGGCGTGCAAATTACCCAGTATGGTGGTCGCGGCGGTCTAACGTCGCTGTTCGTGCGCGGAAGTGAGCCGAACTTCACGGTCGTGATGATTGATGGCATCAAGGTCAATGATCCCAACAATACGCGCGGCGGTTCTTTCGATTTTTCGACGTTGCACGTCAACGACATCGAACGCATCGAAATCGTGCGCGGCCCGCAGTCTTCGATTTACGGTTCCGATGCACTCGCTGGCGTAATCAACATTTTCACGAAGCGCGGCACCCGCGAATTCGAAGTCACGCTGGATGCCGAGGGCGGCCGTGACGAGTATGTGCGCGGCGGCGTCGGATTGTCGGGCCCGGTCGGCGAAAATGGCGATTTCTCGTTGCGCGCAGGTTATGTCGACGACGGTGACCCGGTCGAGGGTAATGATTTCACGAGCACTGCTGTGACCGGGAAACTCGTCGTCAATCCACTCGAGAATATGACGCTGCGCGTCTCCGGCCGTTACGCCGACTCCGATGCGGAGTCTTTCCCGGAGGACAGCGGCGGTCCGGAATACGCAGTGATCCGCGATACCGACGATCGTGACTCCGACGACCTGGCCCTGGGCGCAAACCTCGATTGGAAGTTGACCGACAGTTTCACATTGCATGCGCTGGGCAGTTACTACGATCACGATGAAAATTTCGATTCGCCGGGCATTGCTCCGGGTGTACGTGATCCGGTGCCGCCGAACAGCGCCGACACAGAGCTCGACCGCTACGAGGTGGCAAGCTATATGGTCTGGTCGATCGGCAGCGGGTTTTCGGCCTCGGCCGGAGCGGATTACTGGAACGAGGAAGGCGACTCCGAAGGGTTCGTCGATTTTGGCTTTCCGATACCGACCGACTTCAACCTCGACCGCGATATCGTCGGGTTGTTTACCGAGCTGAAATACGAAACAAGTGCAGTCACGCTGCAAGGCAGTCTCCGTCGTGACGATCCGGACGACGAGGACGATGAGACGACGGCCAAGCTAGGAGCTGTATACCGCTTCAGCGATGGTTTCAGCCGGCTATTCGCGAACTGGGGCGAGGGGTTCAAGCTGCCGAGTTTCTTCGCACTGGGTCATCCGCTGGTCGGCAACTCCGAGTTGAAGCCCGAGAAAAGCGAGAGCTGGGACATCGGCTGGGGCCAGGAACTCATCGCTGGCAAACTGAATTTCACAGTCAGCTATTTTGACAACGAGTTCAAGGATCTTATCGATTTCGATTTCGAATTATTCCAGAACGTCAATCGATCGCGGGTCGACACGTCCGGGTATGAGCTGGAAGTCGGTTACCGCCCGCTGGACGTGCTGACATTTACCTCGCACGTGACCTATGTGGATATCGACGCGAAAGAGCCCGGTGTCCAGCTCAGACAGCGCCCGGACTGGCGCGGCGGCGTGTCGGCGACATGGCTGCCGTTGCGGAACTGGATGGTCAACGTCGACTGGCTGTATGTGGACGAGAGTTTCGATTCGTCGGTGCCAACGGGCGGGATGATGCTCGACAGCTACAACCGGGTCGATGCGACGGTGACCTGGGATGCCACGCAACGTCTCACGGTGACGCTCGCTGTCGACAATCTTCTGGATGAAGATTACGAGGAGGCGATCGGTTTTCCAGCGCCGGATATCCGGCCGCGGGTCGGCGTGCGTTATCGGTTTTAGCACCGCGTATCACCACCACGACCAGGATCACAACCGAAACGCGCCACCGTCCGCCGTTGCCGCGGATTTAACGGCCGCTGGTTGCCACTACCAGCGGTCTTTCCGTTTGCGGATTCCCGAGACAGGGCACCGCCACTCTCGCGGCGGGCCAGCTAGCGCCTGCCCGCATCGGCCGGCGCGCGTTTCCGACCCGTAACCATCGCCGTCACAAGGTTTTCACGATGTGCGAGCGATGCGGCCAGCACACCGGCAAGGTGGAGCGGTACCAGGACTTCGAGCGCGTGGGTGCACCATATGTGTATCGCGGCGATTTGTTCCGTGTAGTAAAACAGACGCGTTGCGGCGAGCGGTCCGGCACGATTCTCCGCCGCGTCCAGCGCGATGCCGCTCAGGCAGCATGCGAGTAGCGTGGCGAGCAGCATGAAAATCATCCATGCGCCGGCGGGGCTGTGGCCGACAAAGCGTGCCGCACGGCCACGCAACAGATCGGCCAAATAACGCGATGCGGTCACGGGCCCGACTGCAAAACTTCGAAAACGCGCATGGCGTGGCCCCGCGAATCCCCAGAGGATCCTCACAACGACGATCGCGAGCACCGCGTAACCGGTATCGACGTGCAGTGCGTAGTTGTGCTCGCGTGTCCACCAGGCCACCGCGGTAGCAAGCGCCAGTGACCAGTGTGCAAGCCGCACCAGCGGATCCCAGATGATCAGGCTTCGCAGCCCGTCTCGCCCGTTTGTATTCATGCTTTTACGTCTGTCCAACGCAGGCCGAGGCGACGGTTCAGTCTCCGACCGATGCGCGACAGCTCGACCGCGACCGGCGTCCAGACGCGTTCGCATGCCCAGAGCAATAGGAGGATTGAGAGCGCAATTCCGGTGAGGTAGGGCCGTGCCGGGGCAGTAGCCGATCGTGTCAGTCGTTGTAGCGCTTTATCGCTGAACGGAGTGACGAGGCCGTCGGCGATCCAGTCATCCAATGGGCCCTCATCCGGCCCGACGGATTGTTCCGCCAGAACATTCCGTACATGACTTTTGCGGATAATCGCTTCGCCGGCATTGACCCCGATCGTGTAAAGGCCGGCGCTCGCGGCTGGCACCCGCGCGGTGAATCGTCCCGCCGCGCCAGCCAGCGCCGGCAAACTGATTTTCGTCCCGTTGGGACGCGTCACGTTGAGCCGCGGCGGGGCGCCGGTGAGCCAGCCACCCGAGCGGTCGCGCGCATCGATGTCGATCGCGAGATAACCGGCCTTGTCGGCGACGCTTATGCCGATCCGGCCGGACGGGAGAAGCGGACTTACCCGCTCGATCAGCCCACCGGCAAACATCGGCCAGTCCTGCCAGTTGCTCCAACGCGCCGTAAATGCGCCAATCCCGGGCGTAAAAACCAGTACCCGGCCGGCCCCTGCCATATGTTCGGCGAGCACCGGCTCGCCGCGCGTCGCGCGCAGGAACACGCTAGCGTCTTCATTGGCGCGGACGACTGAAAAGCCGTCAACGGATGGCCAGGTTTCCGCCTGCGAAAACTCCGGCGGCAGCACCTTGTCAATTCGCAGCTCTGTTGTGCCCGTGAAAGTTGGTTCCCGTCTGGCTTCGACTTCGCTGCGCATCAGGCGCGGCAGTTCGGCCAGCCGGTCGACCAGCAAAACCCGGCCCTCATATGCGCTTGCAAGCGATTCGAGCGCAGCCAGATCTGATCCCTCACCGATGGCCAGCGCAATCAGCTCGATGCGGTTGTCCGCCAGCACCTGCCGGCCATACAGAAGATCCGTACCCTCGATGAATCCGTCGGTTACCAGGATCAACAGCTTCTGTGTATCGTCGCTGCCGGCCATCGTCTCGGCCGCCAGCTCCAGCGCCGGTGCCAGCGTCGTGCCGCCCTGCGCCGGGAAACGCCAGGCGTCGCGCAACGCTGCACGCGGGTCCGCATAGCGGCCCGGGCGAAGATGTAATTCCGGCTGAATATTGAAGGACGACAATGCAACGACATCGGCCCCCGACAATGAATTTGCCGTCTCGAGCACGGCCTCCCGCGCGACATCCAGGCGTGTTGCACCCTGCGGTGCCTGTCCCATGCTGCCCGAGTTGTCGACGAGAAACATTACCGTGGCTTCGCGTTGCGGCTCGGGCGGCTCGGCCGTTACCGGCAGCAACCGCTCCAGTTCGGAGTGCCGGTAGCCGCCGGCCGCAAAACTGGACGGGCCACCAAGCACGACAAGACCCGTACCGCGACCGGATACCGCGGCCGCAAGAGCGTTCTGTGTCGTAGCCGAGATCTTACTGGCAGCGATGTCGTCGAGCACGATGGCATGGTAACGGTCGAGCCGTTGCGATTGCCCGCTCAGTTGGGCCGGCGAGACGATGTCGACGGTAAATCCGCCTGCTCTCAGGCTTCTGGCAAGGGCAGGGTCCGGATCGTTTGCGACGAACAACACTGCTGGCGGGCCATAAACGTCGATGACGCCGGCGAGCTGTTCCGCGGCGATCTCGGCTCCGCCCGGATCGGTCAACCGGAACCCGATACGCATCGCTCCGGTTACGGCGGGCTGAAGCAAAAACCGCGCGGTCGCATCGCCTCCGGCAACCAGAGCCAGTGACCGGCTTTCGAGCACGACATCGTCGACGACAATTTCGATGCCGATGTCGCCGCCGCGGGTGCTTCGTACGATCGCGGCCGTCTCCACGGTTTGACCGACCCGAGCCTGTTCCGGTATCCACCATTCGACCAGTCGTGGCTCGCGCACCGATACGCGAAGATCCGCAACCAGAACTGTGACGCCAGCGCGCCCGGCACCAGCGATCAGTGGGGCTGCATCGCCGCGGTTCTCGATTCCGTCCGTGGCGATTACGACAGCGCCGGGGCGGCCTGGCCGCAGTCGGCGCAGCGCGGCCTCCAGCGCTGCCGCAATATCCGTGCTGCCGCGGTCGAGTTCGCGGGTCCTCGGTACGCTGCCGGCCGCCTCCTCGCGTGTGCCGGCGTAGCTCAGTTCGAGCAGAGGTTCGGCGGCGAACCGGAAGATGTCGGTCCGGCCTTGCGGAAATCCCGGGATAGTGTCCGCGATGCGGTGCCAGGCTTCGTCAAGGACATCGTGCCGGACACTGGCCGAATCGTCGAGCAGCACCGCGATATCGGTTGTGGGCCGTCCGATCGGCAGACCGGGGTCGGCAATTGCAATGAGTAGCAACACCACTGCGAGCGCTCGCAGACCTGCACGGATCAGGAAGATCCCTCGCGTGCTCATCTGCCTGCCGCTGCGGCGGGCGCCGCTGCCCGTCGTGCGGTGCCGATCAGAACAGCGAGATCCAGCAGCACCAACAGCAGCGCCGCGAAGATAAACCAGGCTGCGATATCGCGGCCGGTTGAAGCGGGCGTGATATCAACCTCACGCTGCGCCAGCGCGTAGCGTGGTGCAATCTCCTCCTCGCCGGAGCCCCGGGCGACCGCATCAATCGGATCGAGCAGAAGCTGTCCGGCGGCGAGTTCGGCCAGCCGCGCGATCAGCAGCGCATATGACGGTTGTCGGGCCCATGCTGCATCCGCGATGTCGAGACCCACGTATACCGCGGGAGCGCGATCGGCCTCTCGATGCAGCGAGATGAGCGCACCGCGACCTGATGACAAAAGCGGGGTCGCGGCTGTTCCGACTGGCCGATCGACCACTTCGGCGGCGACGTCGTCGAGCGCAATGTTCTGCAGTGGACCGGCCAGCGTGCTCCAGACCGGTTTTCGGAACTGTTGCGGCTGCGACTCAGGCGTCACAAAAAACATTGCGGCCGTGTCGGTTTGTGGCAGCGCCCCGGCCGCCGCGCAGGCGACGAGCAGGTCCGCCGGCTGCCCGGGAGCGTTGCTGAGATCGAGCTTCGGGATCGCCGCGAGCGCGCCGACAAGCGCTCCGGGACAGTCACCGATTACTCTGACCTTAAGCGCGGCACTCGCGCTGGCGGGCAATATCAGCGAGTCGTCCATCGGCAACGGGTCCGGCGGATCTAGCCTCGCCTCGATATTGCGCCCGCGCAGTGCCGTTGCGGTGATAATCCGCGATGCGCCGGGCGCCAGTTCGAAACGTTGCTCGCCCGGATCTTTCACGCCGGTGATGTTGACGGTCCGGTAACCGGCAGAAGTTCCCGAGTAGCCGATATGAACCCTGACATCCAGGACATTCATATCGCTCGCCGACGCCCGCGCCGTGATCGCGGTAACGGCGGCATTATTCTTTTCCGAGCCGATCTGGACGACGCCGGATAGCGGCGCGCTGGACGACCATTCCGCAATGTCTGGGTCGGCGCCGTCGCTGATCAGCCAGTGCCGGCGACCGCGATCCATCAGCGCGGGCGGAGGAGGAGTGAGCGCGTTGCCCGCAACCGGCCAGGTTCTCAGGCTTTGCAACAAGGCGTTGGCATTGTCCGCCTGGCTCGACTTCGTCGGGTCTCCCAGCGAGCGCAACATCAAACCGCCGCCAAAATCCTCGCCAATTCGGCGTGCCAGTTCGTCTGCGGCAAGCGCCAGCCGGGTCGCTCCGGATTCGGCCACGAACATACTGGGCGAGTCATCGACCCAGACTGTGATCGCCGGCTTGTTCGTCAGATACAACGGACCGGCCATTGCCATACAGGCGCAGACGACTACCGAAACACGCCTCCGCCAGGCGGGATCTGCCGCGGCGAGCCGTATGCCTTGGGACATGTCCGTCGCTGACGTCTGCCACAGGAACAGCGCGGCCACCGGCTGATCGATGCCGCGGTCGTGGAGACGATGCAGCCACCATAGCGCCGGCGCCACGGCGAGCAACGCCAGCAACTCGGGCTGTCGCAGTTCAAACATGCCGCCCCGCGGACGGACGGAGGTGGTCGAGCAATGCATCGCGCCAGTGCGTTGCGGCGTTCACCCGCGTGTAGGGGATGGCGCGCGCAAGGCAATGCCCGCGCAGCGTTTCTGCAATGTTGCGCTGTGCTGCACGGGCCGCGCCGGAAAGCGCCTCAGACGAAGCAACGCTGAGCGTCCGCCGGGTTTCGACGTCGACGAGGCGAAGACTCAGCGACGACGGTAGTGTCGTATCCAGTGGGTCTTCGAGATGCAGGACCTGAACATGTGCACACTGGGCTGCGAGCAGCGCGATGTCGGCCTGCATACCTTCCGCGGAAAGACCGTCGGTAATCACGATCGTTGCGTCACCGCGTCGCGCAAGCGGGGCGCAGGCGCCGGGTTTGGAGGCGTTGCCACGCGGCTGCCGCGACAGATCCCGGAGCACCATCAACAATCGCGTGTAATGGCCAGCGCCCCGACCCGGCCTGCACACTGCATCGAGGGCCTCGCTGAAACCGGCGAGGGCGACGCGATCCCCCAGGTAGAGCAGCAGATAACTGATCGCCGCGGCAAGTTGCAGGCCGAGCGTCCACTTCTGTTGTCCGGCGCTTTGCATCGACGCGCTGCAGTCGAGACAGATGAGCCAGTCGGTGGACGCTTCATGAACGAAGCGGCGGACCATCGGCGTGTCGCGCCTCGCGGTCTGGCGCCAGTCGACATGTCGGACTTCGTCACCGGCGACATACGGGCGGTGATCGAAGAACTCGAGTCCGCGGCCAGGCTGGCGCCGATGCGGGCGCCCGCCGCCCATTGTCGAACTGCGGCCGGCAAGCCACTTGCCTGCGACGCCTGCCAGGCGTTTCAGCTCGGTTTGATCGAGTGCCGCGAGCGGCTCGGTCAGCGCGAGTTCAGCCATGATCCGATAATGTCCCGGAGCACCCGATCGGGACCGAGCCCATCGAGTTCGCTCTCGACTTTCAGAAGCACTCTGTGGCGCAGGGCGGGCAACGCAACCCGATTCAAATCCTCGATCGCGACGTGCGCCCGGCCTTCGAGCAGAGCGTTGATCCGGGCGGCCCTGACGATCGCCTGCAGGCCGCGCGGGCTCGCCCCGTAACGCAAATGCCGGGATGCTGGCGAGTGATCGTCATGTGCAGGTTGGGTTGCGAGTATCAGATCGACGGCGGCGCGTTTGACCGGCCCGGCGACGATGACTTTTGTCCCCCAGCTCCTCAGCCCTTCGAGTTCCGATGCCGACAGGATCGCGCTGAGATTGTCGGCCGGCTCACTGTCGAGCGCTTCTTCGAGAATCGACTCCAGCGCATCCGCGTCCGGGTACGGCACATGGACCTTGAACATGAACCGGTCGAGCTGAGCTTCAGGCAGCGGGTAAGTGCCTTCGAGTTCGATCGGGTTCTGAGTGGCCAGCACCCAGAATGGTGAGGGCAGGACATGGCGGCGGCCACCGGCAGTGACCTGGCCTTCCTGCATTGCCTCGAGCAGCGCCGCTTGCGTCCGCGGCGTCGCACGGTTGATCTCGTCGACGAGTACAAGCGACGCGAAAATCGGACCGGGCAGAAACTCCATTTGTACCTGACCGCCAGCGGTTCGCTGCAGCACCTCGCTGCCAGTGATATCCGATGGCATCAGATCCGGCGTGCACTGTACTCGCCCTAGCGATACGCCGAGAGCGTTCGCGAGGCCCTTGGCGAGATGAGTTTTGCCGAGGCCGGGCAGTCCCTCCAGCAGTACATGTCCGCCGGCGACGATGGCCGTCAGGAGTTCGCGCACAAGCGTCCGCTGTCCCAGCAGAACGCTCTCCAGCGCCTCCTGCAATCGCAGCAGCCGATCGCGGGCGATGTCAGGCGAAGATTCATCGCGAACTACGTCAGTCATGGCTTTGCTTCCTGGTAACGGCGGTAGCGTTCGTAGTAGCCGCGCTCGGCCGGTGTCAGTTCGAAATCGGTCGCGCCGGTAGCCAACGCAGCAGCGGGCATCGCACCGCCGGCGCTGGCCGGGGCAAGGACGCTGCCCACTGCAAACCCGGTGGAATCGCTTCCCGTCGTGTTCGCGACCGTCGCTCCGCTCCGCTCTATTTCCGTCTCGATGATATCCAGTTTGACGTCCTCGCGGAGCGGAGCGCCGCCCGTGTCGGCGCCTGCAGCAAAACCCGCACGCGAGCCGTTGCCGCTTACAGCGGCCGTCTGCGTGGACCTGGAGTCGGAGCGATCTCCAGTCCGCCTTATCTCTGCCAATTGCTCTCCGGTTGCGGCAGCGTTGCGATGCTGCCCGCCCCCGACCGGCTCACGCCTGTGTTCCAGCTCGGACCTGGCGGCCCGGGTGTCGGGGTTTGCAGTAACGGGCTGCGGCGAACGCAGTGATTCGCGCAATGCACCGACTTGCTCCGAAACTTGCGAATCCAGGCCGGCAGCGGGCGGATTTTCCGATTCGGACATTGCACCGCCCGGGTGCAGCGCGAGCAACGCACTGCCGGCAACAATGAACGCAAGGGGTAACAGGTACGCGCGTGCCGCGGGGAGGCGCACGACATCCGGAATCGCGGTCTCCCAGCTCGGGAGCGCCGTCCGCGCAAGCTGCATCGTGTGCAGACCGGCGGCCGGGTCGTGGTGGCCCGGATGTTGTTCGATTTCCACCGCGCTGACCAGCAACGATCCGGCGTCAAGTGCGTTGTCCGCGGCAACCGTGATTTCGCGGCGCTGTGAGCGGTCGAGGATGCTCGCTACGAGCGTCCAGGCAAACGCGAGCAACGCTGCCGCGATCGGAATCTGCGCGGGTATTACCGGCCACACCAGGCCAAGACAAGCCGCGGCCACCAGTGCAATCGCGCCGCGCCGTGACGCCGTCAGCACCGCGGCCAGAACGGTTCGCATCGTCAGGCGGCGGCGGTAGGCGCTGACCAGGCCCAAGAATGGCGAAGACGTGTCGACCGTCATCCGATCCACCCGATCCAGCGACTCCGAAACAGGATGACCGAAACCGCCGCGAGACCGAATGCCAGGGGTGTCAATGCAGACGAAAGCCGCGGCGGCAGCCATTTCTCGAGCAATCCTCGCAGGATCGTGCACAGCACGGCAGCCCCGATCAGCATGATCTCCGCGGTAATCACGGCGCTCGCGTCGAGCGTACCGGCAAGCCAGAAAATCGCGGCGAAAGGCAGACCCGCGAGCACCGGAAAGACGACCGCAACAGTAATCCCTGTCGGGCTCTGCTGAGCCGTGCCGGCGGCCAACAAAGGGATAACGAAAGCCTGTGCTGTAATCAGCGCGCGGAGTGCAATATCTGCGCTCGCCGTCAGGTCAGCTCCTTGAAAAATCGCCAGCCGCGCAGTCAGAAGAAACCAGATGGCGACCGGGAGAAGCGCCGCGAGACTCCAGAGAAAGGTGCCGCTGTTCGCGGGTACCCTCTTCATCCGGATTCGTCCTCGTCGGTTGACGGTGCCACCATCAACCAGCCGACGCCCGAAGTCCGGTCCGAGCCGATTCTTTCGATCTGTTCCAGCGGCAACAATATCGCGCCGCGCTCGCCGGCGCGGGCCCTCAGCAAACTGCCGACCCGGTGGTCGGGGGGTAATGGTGAATCCGTATCGATCTGCACCGTCTGTCCGGGCTGCATCGCAGGCAGCGGGAAAATGTCGCCTGCGAGACTCAGCATGCCCTCGGGTGTCGGCCGGTTCCCACCGTGGATCACGGCCGGCTGCCCGCCGCCCTGCGCAAGCGCGAGCGCCGGGTTGACGGGGAACGTACCTTCCAGCAGGAAAAGCGACCTTGACATCAGGGACACCGGAATTTCCACGCGGTGCGCATTTGGCCGGTCCGGTTCGATCGAAAAGGTTGCAGCCTTGTGCGGGGCGACCGCATACGGTTGCCCGCCGCCGATCGGCCAAGTCAGGCGGCGCACACCTCTGCCGCTGCCGGTGACGCGAATCAATCCCCGGTATCGGGCGAACTGCGTTCCCTGGCTGGTTTCCGACCAGACGATCAGCTCTTCGCGCAACCCCGGCGTCCAGACCAGCAACGCAACGACCGTCGCAACAATCGGTATGGCGGCTATTGCAACGCGACCGCGGCCGGATGCTGCCAGCAACGCGATCACGATTACATAGGCCAGCACGAAGATCGTGACGCGCCACCAGATCTGCATGCGTTCGGATTCCGGCTGCATCGTTGCGAGCTGCGACGCCGGAGGCAACGTATTGCTTTTGACTGTGAGCAATCGGTCCGCGGCCGCACCGGCCTCGGTCGCGTGAGCTGCGGCCAGATAAAGACCGTTGCATCCGGCCTGAGCGCGCAAAAGCCGCAAGGTTGCCGCCGGTATATCGATCGTCAGCAAACGGCCACAGTTGCCAAGAAAGGCGAGAAGCGTCGAGATCTGTGACTCGGAAAGTCGCTCGAATCCGGATCGCGCAAGCACCAGCGCGTCGAGTGTCGAGTAGATGCCCACGTCGTCGGGCAGCAGCGCGGGGTCGACAGCAACGACCTCATGTTGTCGCGATTCGGGTAGAGGCACTTCGCCCATCGACACATACGCGACGATTGGCCGGCTGGCAACGCGCAGCGGAATCTGCTCGCGGTAGTCCGGATTTTCCGGTTCGTCGATGCGGATAAAGAGCGATCGCTCGGCGGCAGGAACGACCGCCAGCCATTGCCGGTGCAGTGTACCGGGCTCGAGACGCGCAGGGCTGGTGTATCGTTGCCCGCCGCTCGCTACCGTGATCAGCGCCTCGCCACCAGACTGTGCCTGTATTTCCAGAAACACTCCGGTGGCGCGTCCGGGGTGGAAGAAACCGGCCCATGCCGGCTGCGCCGAGACCGCAGCCGTTGCGTCGGTAGACGCGGCGGTCAGCGCGACCGCCGCGACGAACAAACGCAACGCATGATTCGGCAACCGCAAAAAGACACCTCAGTCCCGCAACGCCGCGTTCAGCGCAATTACGCTCCAGGCGGTAACGAGATCCTTGTTGCCTTCCCACCACCGCGGCGAGTCCGGGTTGTACCAGGAACCGTCCTTTTGTTGCAGGCTGATCAGTTTCCGTGCGAGATCCTCGCGCCAGTTGTGCGCCACACCATTGGTGTCGACGATCTCGGTCTCACCATAGACATACATGCATTTGGCGAACACGTTGTAATAGTAAAAAAGCCCTTGCTTGCCCGCGCCCGGATTCTCCTCGAGCGTGTAGTTTGCCCGTATCCAGTCGTATGCCGCTTTGACCCGCGGGTCGGACTTGTCGGCGCCGGCGAACAACAGGCTCAGCAGCCCTGCCGAGGTCATGCCGCCGTAAGACTCTAGTCCCTCGTGCGGGCTGTAACCCGGCATGTAGACGAACCCACCGTCATTGCCCGCCCATTCCTGGTCGTTCGTCTCGCTGTAGTTCTGGGCGCGGCTGACAAATGTCAGCGCCTTGTCCCAGACCGGGTCATCCTCGTCGGCGGCGGTCGCCTTCAGTGCCTCGAGCGCCATGTACTGGTTCGACAGGTCGGGCCGCTCATCGCCGCCGTAGCCGATTCCGCCGTAATATTTATGATCGGGTTCGTAGCCGTCCGGCTCGTCGAGCTGGAGACCCGTCAGAAATTTCTGACCGTTTGCGATTGTCGTTGCATAGTCGGGATTCTTCGTCGCCGCCAACGCGGTCAGCGACACGGCGGTGTTGTAGTTCTTCTTTTGCGCGATCTCGCTGATCGAACCGTCTTCGCGGACGTTGGCCATGATGAAGCCGATCGGACGCGTGATGAATGCGCCGTCACTTTCATTGTAGCCACGGTGACTTTCGATAAATGCCCGAAGCGCGAGTGCTGTCACGCCCACGGATTCGGACCAGGAGCCGTCCTCGGACTGATGCGCGCGCAGGTAGCGCAAGCCGGCGTCTACGGCGCGGCCGGCCTTCTCTCGCAGCTCCGGGTCCATCGTGTCCGCGGCTTGAGCGCTTCCGCAGACAAAAAGTGCTACCGACAGCGCGGTCAGGTGTTTCGCGAGTTTCATGTATTCTTCCTCCATCCGTCTGGCGCGGTTCGCCCGACGTCTCTTCGATTTGAAACTGTCAGATAAATAACAGAAAACAACATAATTGCGAGGCACGAGATCACAAATATCGCGGGCGGCCAGAATTCGTAGCGCAGGCTGCCGAAAGCGGTGCGCTGATAGAACCAGGTAGCGAGCAGGTAATCGTAGTCCGCGGCGGTCGCGAGAAAGGAGACCGGATTCAGGTTGACGATCAGCGTGGCGATCCACGGCTCTGCAGCAGCGAGTTCGGCCGCCGGTCCGAGCCAGAGACAGCTGGTCGCGCTGACTGCGAGCAACAACAACAGCCGGGTGCGGGTATCCTGCCAGCCGCGCCTGTCCGCCAGCGTAATGATCATTGATGCCGCGCCGATCATCAGTACCGCCGCCGTACCCGGTGCGGCGAAGCGTGAGACCGGAAAACCGGAAAACGCCGCGGTCAGTATCCCGACGACGAGCGGAACGAGGACGGACCAGGCGGTCATCGTGGTGATCTGCATGCCGGCGCTGCGAGCGACGACCGGACAGAACCAGACTGCGGCAAAGAGCGCGACAGCCGCGACGAGGATGCCCTGCGCAGCCACCGGCACGTCGAATACGCGCAGCGCGAGGCAGGCGGTGAATACCCCGAACACGGCGGCGGCTACGGTTCCCTGCAACAGGGCCGTGGCTGGGGCCAGGCCTGTTCGCCGGCTTGTCGGTGTCATTCCGCCAACTCCCTGGTGGAGATTGTTATTTTTCTGGCTACCAGCACGACACGGCAGACGCATCCTCTCAGACGCGTCTGCCGTTCGCTCGTCACACGGCAGCACGCTGCCGACTTTTCCGGCACCCATGGTCACAGGGGCGATGTGGCCAAGGTGCCTGACGCACCAGAGTTAAAGTGGGGGCCCCGGTACGCCTCGAAATCCCTGAGGATTCCCTTCCAAGGGCGAAGCAATGATCGTGCCAATGCGACCACCCGGTTTTGATTCGGCAGAGAGCGAGGGAAAACAATGCGTTACGGAATCCACGGAAGGACGCTGGACGGCTGCTCGGGCCCGCGATGTGCGGATATGCGTCAACAGGACTATGCGAATGTACAGATTCTGTTCATTCCCCTGATGTGCGGATCTTGCTCCGCAGCGTCGTCCGGCTCAGTCCGAGAAATTTCGACGCGGCCACCTGGTTGCCACCGGTTCTCGCGAGTGCGGCGGCGACAACTTCTTCCTCAACGCACCGGAGGATTTCCTGGTAGGAGGCGTTGTCATCGGGGCTGGGGTCATCGCCGATAAAGGATGCGAAAGCGCGATCTGCCCAGGCCCTGACCATCGATCGAAGTTCGTCGCTGGTTGCGACACCCGGGACAGAATCGCTGTCGGCAAATTCGGTATCGATGTCGTGGACCGAAATTGCGGCGCCACGCGCCACCAATGCGGCACGTTTGATCGTATGCTCGAGTTCGCGGACATTTCCGGGCCAGGCGTATGCCTCGAGTCGCTCTAACGCTTCCCGGTCAATCCCGGAAATACTCTTTCCGACCTCTTCGTTGGCCACCCGCAGGAAGTGGCCGGCGAGAATCGCCACGTCCGTCTTCCTCTCCCGCAAGGGCGGAATCGTCAGCGTCGCCAGGTTGAGCCGGTGGTAGAGATCCTCGCGGAACCGGCCGGCCCGCGTCTCGTCTTCGAGATCGCGGTTACTCGCCGCGATCAGCCGCGCACGGAACGGGTGAGTTGCGCCGCTGCCAACACGCTCGAAATTGCGTTCCTGCAACACTCGCAGCAACTTGCTTTGCAGGTGCAACGGCAGTTCCGAGACCTCGTCGAGGAACAACGTGCCATTGCCCGCAGCCTCGAACCGGCCGACGCGCATGTCATGCGCGCTGGTGAAAGCCCCTTTCTCGTGGCCGAACAGTTCGGTCTCGATCAGACCATCCGGGATCGCTGCGCAATTGACTGCGATGAAGGGCTGATCGGCGCGCTGGCTGTTGTCGTGGATACCGTGCGCGACCAGTTCCTTGCCAACACCGCTTTCACCGGTTATCAAAACGGACAGATCATTCGCGCAAAGGAGGCCCATCATTTTGAAGACTTCCTGCATCGCCGGGCTCTGGCCGACCAATCGTGGCAGCCCGTCGCCATCGGGCAATTCGATAATCGTGCTGGCGACTGCGTCGGGCTGGCTCAGATGCAGCGCCCGGCGGAGTAACTCGCGTGCACGGGACAATTCGACAGGTTTGCCGATGTAGTCGAACGCCTGCAGTCGCATCGCCTCGAGCGCGGTGTCGAGCGTGCCGTGAGCAGTCATGACGATGACCGGCAATTCCGGATGCAGCTTCTTGATTTCACGTAACGCCTCGAGATTTTCGTTGCCGGGCATGCGGACGTCGAGAAACATAGCGTCCGGGCTTTGCTCCGAGACCAGCGTTATGGCCTCGGCACCGGTCGAAGCGGTCAGCGCGGTATGCCCCTCGTGGGCCAGGAAAGCGCTGAACGCATCACAGATCGATTGCTCGTCATCGGCGACCAGGATCTTTGCCATCGTCATCTACTCCGTTTCAATGGCGTCGTCGCATGGAAACTCGAGACAAAATTTTGCGCCGCCCAGCAACTCGCTGTCCATCACGAGCAGTCGTCCCCGGTGCGCCTCGGCAATTTGCCTCGCAACAACCAGCCCAAGCCCGAGGCCGAATTTCTTGTTGCTTGTCGGGTTTTCCAAAATCTCGCGCCTCTTGTCGACGGCGACGCCACGGCCGTTGTCCTCGACGCAAATCGTTGCCGCGTTACCGTCGCAATGGGTGCCGACCCGCACTTCACCGCCCTGCGCCAGTTCGTCCGCCGCATTGACCAGGAGGTTCAGCAACGCCTGTTTCGCCCGGTCGGCGTCGAGCGCAACGTTCAGAGCGCAGCCGGGTTCGAAGCGCAGACGAATATGCTGGTGACGGAGCTGAGGCTCTAACAGCTCGATGACTTCGGCGGCAACGTCATCGAGTACTGCCGGCTTTTTCTGAATCGTCAGATCGTTTCCCGGGGAAAGCGTATTCGCGGTGATCAGTTCCAGCCGAGTCGCTTCGTTCAACACCCGTTGCAGACTCTCGCGGACCGACGGTTCCACTGATTCCTGGAGCAGCTGCAACTGCATCTTGATGGCCGTGAGCGGGTTTCGGATTTCGTGCGCGACGCGCGCTGCCATCTCGCCAAGCGTTTTATAGCGGTTTTGCCGCATCATTTCGGCCTCGTAATCGTCAATACGCACGGCCATGCTGGACATAAGGCTACCGAGGCGCTGCAATTCCGCAGGACCATCCAGCTGCTGGTCAATGTTTCGTTCGCCCGAAGAGATGCGTTCGGCGAGATTGCCCAGCTTGCCGATCGGCCGTGAAATCGCGGTGCTGACCCGCTTGCCGACCAGGTAAAACATCAGACCGGCTCCGAGCAGTGTCAGCGCGAACCATAGAGCCGCCTTTCGAACGGATTCGCGGACATCGTCCAACGACGCCGAGGCCACCAGGTGCCTCTGTTCGGGCACCGCAAGGCCGGCAACCGGTTTCGAAACCAGACGACGTCCGGCAATAGTCTCGCCGGAAAACGCCGCCGCCGGGTTCGACCGAATCCGGCTGATCGCGTCGTCCGCAAGCCTCCGCGAGGCGAAATTCTCATCGCTATCCGTGCTCGAAATCGTCTGTCCTGAGGGGCCGAGCAACAGGAAGTCCAGACCCGTCACGAGGCTCGCTCTTCTCAACAATTCTGGCGTCAGCGGCAACGTTCCGCTCGCGAGTACCGAGACCGAATACTCGAGCCGGCGATCCAGCGTATCGATCAATGCGCTGCGCAGAATCAACACAGCCGCAAGCCAGGCGGATGTCATTGCGAGGAACAGCAGCAGCATGAACGGCCGCGAAATCCTCTCCTGCAAGGTCCGTACCCGCGCTGTCACGTCGAAAAATCCTTTCCTGTAAACAAATCCGACACCCTGATCAGCCGGCGGCCACACTAACGCATTCTCAAAGGGAGCATAAGTCTGCGTGAGGCAAATTTGTCGGTTCAGAGACAAGTCGATGTTTTTCCAACATTGTTGCGAAGCCACAACCGTTCTTATGTGAACAGAATCTGGACGCACCGACGATGGTTATGCCAAGAAATTGTACAGCATGCCGACGAATGTTATTTAAATGATTGTTTTATATGAAAAAAATTCGCGATCCGTCAGTTCGTCTTACGCTTTTGGTTTCGGATCCAGTCGGATGAGTTGCCAGAAATAATAATAAAAATAGAGACTTACCTCCAGACACGATGGTCTGGCATGAGCTTTGCATGATTATTTCGTGACCACGCGTCGATATCGGCAGCGCGTGGGGGGCAATTACGAAAGTGCGGGTCTAATCAGAAAAAACAACTGGACTCGACTTGGGTGTACTCCAGAGCACGTTTCGCCGAAACGAGAGACCTGAGGAGCAGGACATGATTAAAAAGTGGGGACCGGGACGTCTTTTACTCCCTCTACTTCTTGCGCTGGGCGTGGGTAGCGCCCAGGCGCAGGTGACAAATTTCAGCAACGACGTCAACGCATCGATCGATCTGGGCCTGGGATGGCTGGACACCGTCGGTGCTTATAATAATCCGTCTTCCGCCGGCAACGCCGCCGGACTGACTTTACTTGCGCTGCTCGAAAAACGCGCAAGCGCCGATCAGGATTCCGCTGCGCAGGGCTATGAGAATGCAAGCCCGGCGGACCAGGCGCGTATGCGCCGTTCCGCCGCCTTCATCATCAGCCGCGCTTTTGGGGCCAGTTTCTACGCCTATCGCGACGGCGGCGATGCAATGGCGTTGGCGGTGTATCTGCTTTCCGGTGGTCCCGATCGCGGTGAGCATCCCGATTTGCCGGCAGGATTGCCGTCGGATGTGATTGGCACGATCAACGCGATATTCGATCGGATCGCGGCCAACCAGAACGAGACGGGCGGCGCGGATGACGGTTACTGGTGCTATTTCAACGCGTTTTGTCCGGATTCGTCGACGACGCAGCTGGTGATGGCCGGTTTGGCCGCGATTCGTTCCGTTTACTCGGACGCGACCTATTCGGACGCCGCGAGACTTGCCCAGCTCAATGCGCTGGCGGATCGCGCCGAAGCCGCGTATATCGCCAATGCGATCACGTCGTCGGATGTCTGCAACGGCATCGCGGCTGACGACGCAGGTCACGGCTACAACCGTGGCAACGCTGCGACGCATCAGCAGACCGCGTCTGGTACCTGGATTCAGCTGGTGGGTGGCTCGAACGTCAATTCCGCCGGCGTGCAGGAGTACCTGACATGGGCGAAGAACCGGTATCGCTACACCAATATCGTCGGCAACGCCTTTAGCGGCCAGAGTTATTACTACTACCTGTGGTCGTCGTCGAAGGCGTATGACTTTATTGAAGGGTCCGGTATCGACCCCAACCCGGGTAATACCAGCGTCGAGGATATCGGCACGCTGGATCCTGCCGCAGCACCGGTCTGCAACGTGCGCGAGGTTCATCGCGATCCGGCCACCGTGCCGCGGGTTCCGTTGTTCGGTGCAGGGGGGGCAGGCTACTACAATGACCCGAACGAGCAGCCGCGCATCTACTTCGATTACGCCTACTCGCTGCTCGGCTACCAAGCGGCCGACGGCCAGTACGACGCCAATGGCGCGCCCGGGCGCTGGGACCAGTATGCGTCGCAGGCCTACGCGATCCTGGTGCTGTCCCGCTCCACTGGCGGCGGCTGTGTCGATTCCGACGGCGACGGTATCTGCGATGCCGACGACAACTGTCCGACCGAGCCGAATCCGGATCAATCCGACCGCGACCAGGACGGTGTCGGCGATGTTTGCGACAACTGTCCTGACGTCTTCAACCCGGATCAGGAAGACTCCAACGGCAATGGCATCGGTGACGCCTGCGAAGACGACATGCTGATGTGCGACATGGACGGTGACGAGGATGTCGACCGGGCTGACCTGCGCCTTGTAGGTGCCCTGCGCGGCGAGTCGGTGCCGCCGGCCGATCCGGCTGCCGATTTCGATGGCGACGGGACGATCACCGTTAACGACGCCCGCTGGTGTGCACAGCAGTGCACGCGGAAGAACTGTGCCGAGGACGAAGTCCAACAGGTCTTCCAGAAGAGCGGCACCTGACCGGCTAGCAATCGGGCGGCGGGTTCCAGACCGGACCTGCCGCCCGGAATCGAATCCTGAGTCAGGTACAGAAAAACAGAAACAGCTCGAAGGACCTAAGGAGACACACATGAAACGCACGAGCTTTTTGAACAAGACCCTGCTTCTGGCGGCGTCCCTGTGGGGCAGCAGTGCGCTGGCGGTGAACATTTCGCTGGACCCCAGCGATGTCGGACCGATCAGAGCTGGCGACACGATTAACGTCAATATCGTGGCGTCGGACCTCGGCGAAAACGAGGTCATCACCGCATTCGACATGGCGGTTGCCTACGACGACGGACTGTTGACGCTTGACAGCATCGACTATTCGACCGCTTTGGGCGATCCGGCTTGCGACGTGCTGGATTTCGCGCCGCCGTGTGATGACGCACAAGCGTTATTCGATTCGGAGAATATCGAGGGCCCGGGGTTCGCCGACCCGAACCTGTTCTCGTTGCTGACTGACCTGACCGACATTCTTGCACTGCAGGGTGCGGGTTGGGACGGCGTGCTGGCGACACTGATGTTCACGGCGAACGCCGACGCTGATAGCACGAGCTTCGCATTGGACTGGGGCGGCATCAACGATGTGAAGTGCAACAATGCCCGGAATCCTGAGGGTCTGGACTATGTCTGTTTCCCGCAGGACACCCCGGTGCCTGAGCCGGGTACGATGCTGTTGTTGAGCCTCGGTATCCTGGGGCTGGGCGCGACACGCAGAAGGCTGCGGAACCGCTCGTAGGTCTCAAGACGCACAGCGACGGTCGCGAGGCAGGCGGGACTATGGTCATTAACACCATGGTGATCGCAGTAAGTTGCGCAATTCGCTGTGAGTGACTCGTGTGTTGTATGAGTACAGGCGGTGCGGCGGGATGCCGCGCCGCCTGCTTTTTTGCAGCTGGGACGGAGAAAGATGAAGCGTTCGCTCCTGATTCTGGTTCTCATTTGTGCGCTCTGTCGTGCCGGTATCGCGGCGACGCTGGATGGCTATACGCTGACCGGTATCGTCCATGATCCGGAGCGCGTGTCGGTCGCGATCCTCGAGCACGAAAACGGCACGTTTATAGTCGTCCGCGAGGGCGAGACCGTTGAACTCGGCAAGGTCCGCGAGGTTGACCGCCACTCGGTGATTTTTGACCGTTCGCAAGAACTTGTCTCAATGTCGCTGGAATACGGCGTCCAGCGTTTTTCACCCGATGGCGCGAGACGATTGAATGCCGCAGACGTCGCGGCACCAAAGTCGACGCCCGCAGATGACAGAGAGTCCCCCGCAATTACCACCAGCTACAAACCGGGGACACATGCGGTTGCGGTCCGGGGGTCGGCCGAGTCGCTAAGCGCATTGATCCAGAGCGCTGCAGCCGGCACCGGTTTCGCTGGGCTGAGTGGCGGCGCGGACGGCGGCTCCGCGACGGCCGGAGGTTCTTCGGAGTCAACTGCGGGTGACAGTTCGCGAGGGAATGGCAACTCCGGTGGTACGGCGAATAACAGAGCGCCCCAGGAGTTGGGGATAAAACTGGCGGAGGTTTTTGATCTGCCTCAGACCATGGAAGTGGTCCGCGTCAATGCCGATACGGTCGAGTCGGTTGGCGAATCCTTCAATTACATCCAGTCGCAGATCGAAGTCGGCAATACCGTGACCCTGTTTACTCACGGAATCCCACCCTCGAACCGGATCTACATTCAGCCCGACTCGCCGGGCGGCTAGCGGTCTGACGCTGCTTGCAAGCGAGCATGCAGCGGCATCTTTCACGGCCGCTCGGGTGTTCGATGGCGACTACCGCGGTATTTCGGACTCCTGACCCCGACCGTTGCCGCGGGTTGTTGCGAGCCGGGTCCTGTGCCGCCACCATAACCAAAGACCCGCCGCCGGCAACAGCATTGGAATTACGAGAACCGGCCCGACCAGTCCGCCCGGAATCAGCGCGGCGCCGTTGGCGGCAAGCAGAAAAGCATAAACAAAATTTCCGATCAGGCAGGCGCCGGTAAAACCGGCAAAAGACATGCGCGTAGCACCTGCCGTCAGGGTCAGCGCTTCGGCCAGGATCGGCAACGAGCGCGAGACCAGGACCGCAAGCAGCGTCGGAGTCTCGGGAAGATGGGCGCGTGCACCGGAGAGTAACGCTCGGCCCACGCCATAACCAATGACGTGTCCGATACAGAGTCCGCTCCAGGTCCAGAGAAACCCGCTGATAAAACCCAGACGGCCGGCCAGCAACGTGCCGACGATACTCGATGGAACAGGAAGCAGAACATCGGCAACGAGCAGACTGGCGCCGGTTGCGCCGAATGCGAAGGCGTCGTCGTCGGCGCTGGACAACCACTGCTCGCCGGGTAGCTCGCCGATTATGACATATGGCACGATAGGCACCAGCAGCGCGACTATAATGACAAATGTGGTGCGTAACGGGCCGGACATTGGCTTAGCTGGGTTTTCTGTTTTTGTGGTTCACAGCCGGAACGACTATAACACCAGTGTTTGAGAAATGTACGGCATAAAATAACAAGATCGTTTGCAGCAAACCGGGGCGGTGATCATGGAAAGACTCGATGCTTCGACGCGGCTCAAAGTCGACGTAATGTTCGAAGGCATTCGCTACAGCGAAGCGCTCGGTAACGCGGTGGAACATGCGTTGCCCAATTACTATCCCTACAGATTCAAGCTGGACGAACCCAATCCAACGGGTAAGCCGCAGGTTGCGATTCCGTACCTGATTCGTACGCCGGACGGTACGATGATCAGGGTAAAAGGCAATGGCGAGTCGGATTGGGTCGTCGAGGGCGACAAGGCTGCCGGTTATCGCTTGCGTAATGCGACGGCCGGCGACGATATCGAGATCCGTTTCGAGCCGATGCCCGAATGGATGCGGGGCCAGACCAGCGACGGGTTCCCGATGGCGCAGGCCGGGGTCAGTCTGCACAGCGACATGATGGTGATCAATGTCGCACCTGGCTGCGAATATTTCCTGCACAAGCACGATGGCGAATCGATGCGTTGCCGGTTCTGTTCATACGGAGCACCGGACGAGCGTACCGCGCACCTCGGCCAGGTAGCAGGGCAGTTGGCCATTCCGGGAATCACGCTCAGCCGAATGCAGGAGACGGTAACCGCGGCGCTTGGCGAAACCCCGATCAGGCACATCTACCTGGTGGGCGGCTCGCTGACCGACTGGCGCGAGGAGGGCGAGCGCTTTCTGCAGCTGGCGCGCGCGGTAAAGGAGATCAATCGCGAAAACGTGCCGGTTACGCTGGGTTCCGGCGCGCTGCCGGACGACCTGCTGCAGCAGTTTCACGATGAGGCGCTGGTCGATAATGTCTGCTTCAATCTCGAGGTCTGGTCGGAGCCACTTTTTGCCAAGGTCTGTCCCGGCAAGAATCGTTATGTCGGCTATGACCGGTGGATCGCCTCGCTGGAGACTGCCGTTTCCCTGTGGGGCCGTGGCCGGGTCTACTCCGCAATGGTCGCCGGCATCGAACTCGAGCCCGAACATGAGATGGATTGGTTGCAGGCCGCGGATCTGTGTATTGCCGGTGCGGAGGATCTTTGCAGCCGTGGGATCATTCCGATTTACTCCCTTTACTGGCCGATCGGCGGCAAGAACCATCCCGAGTACATGAGCCGGCTGCGAAGTTTTTTCGAGCGCCTGAACATTGCGTATGCAGGTATTCGCGAGAAAAACGGGCTGGCAATCTCGGACAAGTTCATGTGTCACCGGTGCGCTTACATGCAGCTGGAATGCGACATAGACCGGAACCATGAGGATGCGGCCTGATGAGCAGGCCCGACG
>Ga0102958_1000031_pt1 | contig 23783 bp, 20 predicted proteins | sample SalPonF2_B_D1_MG_FD_84513 | JGI IMG/M metagenome (GOLD analysis project Ga0102958, IMG submission 84513) | Salt pond soil microbial communities from South San Francisco under conditions of wetland restoration - Salt Pond MetaG SF2_B_D1_MG ...
CGAGTCCGCCACGGCTGCCATGGCGTCGGCCACCGCCTGCTGCGTGTTGGCGTCGCCGCCGGAGGCGTAGCCGCTCGCGCCGCAGGAGATCACCGTCTGGCCAGGAACGTTCGGCTCTGTACCCCGAGAGAAGGCAACCAGTTCGCGCACATAGTGCTCCGAGGATCCTCTGTTCAGCCACTCCGTCTCATCCCACCACCACTCCTCGACCTTCACCGGCCCGACGCCCTTGGCCAGCCAGAAGTACTGGGTTCCGCTCCCGATGTTGTTGTGCTCCTCGTTCACCTGCTTGTTGTTGGATTCCTCCATCTTGAACTTGAGCGCCTTGAACGTGCCGGCCGGCACCGTAACTGTCTCCTGCCCCATGATTGTGATCGAACCGGTGACATTCCCGCTCCAAGCTTCGTAGCCGCCGCCGTACTCTTCCGGTATGTCCCATTGCCCGTGCCAGGGCGTCGAGTAGGAGAACTTGTCATTGGCTTGGCCCCTGTTGGGCAGGAATAGCCTGCCGTTATCGTAGCACTCGAACCATTCCCCGCTGTTGGGGTTGCCGTCGGAGTACTGGATGATGCCTTCGTCCGTGAGGTTATAGTAGCTTCCGTCTTTCGGTGTCTGTTCGTTGCCAAAGAGAATCACGTGAGTGGCCTGATGGTCGCAGATCATCTCGTTGGTTTCCTCGATGCGGATCTTCTCGATCAGCCCCGTCGCGCTGGACTGCTCCACCTCGTTGTCCCATCGCCGCGTTTCTTCTCCGCTGCCGACAAACACCCACGAATTTCCGGGGTAGAACGGGAAGTACAACTCATTCGGGTCCGTGGCCGCGACGGCCGGGCAGGTGAGTGAGACAGCGCAGAACAAAACCACAGCAGCTACATACGAACACTTGAGCATTGGCGTTCCTCCTTTGCCAATCCATGCCAGCGGTGACCTCCGGGCGAAGCCAACCCCCGCCCGGAGCGTGAGCGATGAGTAGTATACGGCGAAACCGCTTTCTGTCAACAGTTTACAGTGCAAATGGCTTGGGTTTGTGCGAAAGGCCTTACTTCCGCTTCCGCCGCCCCGCCTGGCGGACATGCTTGCCGAACCACTCGATGAGCGCCTCTTTGCCCATTCGCCCGGAGGCGACGGCGAGCACTGTCCTCTCGAAGTCGTCCTCATCGACGGTCAACTCATGCCCGTTCACGTCCAGAAACACGTATGCCGCCATGGAGCCGGCCCGCTTGTTGCCGTCGTTGAATGGGTGGTTGCTGGCGATATGGAACAGATAGGCCGCGGCCATTGCGAAAATGCTCTCGTGGAGGAACCGGCCTCCGAACTGCTGCTGAGGCATCATCACGGCCGACTCCAACAGCCCCAAGTCGCGCAGCCCATCCAAGCCGCCCTCGACCTCGATCGCGCTGGCATGAATGCCAGGGACGTCCTGAACGCTCAGGAAGCGGATAACGCCCACGGTCTACTCCGCGAGGCGCTTGAGCGCCCGGCCGTACTGCTTGCGCATCTTCTGGAGGGAGCGCTCCACCTGCTTCGGGCCGACGCCCACATTGGAGGGTGTGACGATCATCGTGTTGCCGGAGACGGTGATCTGCAGCGGGGTCTCCAGGTCGATTCCCATCGCTTCCATCGTGGCCTTGTCTACAGGCAGCGCCTGGCTGTTGCCGTGTTTGCGCAGTGTCTTGATCATTCGTGCTCCCTTGTCCGTACATACAATGTTACACCATCCTGCCTGCCGCGGCAAGCTCCTGGGGGCTGCAAACGCTCTCCGGTTCGCGTAAGATGAACTGCGGCCGCGAGGTTGCGGCCGGCCTGGAGAAGCGCATGGGACTGCTGGAAATCAAAGACCTCAGCCTGGAGCTGGACGGCAACCGCATCCTGGATCACCTGAGCCTGGACTTGTGGGAAGGGCACGTGCACGCCATCGTCGGCACGAACGGCGCGGGCAAGAGCACGCTGGCGTACACCATCATGGGCCTGTCGGACTACCGCGGCTTCGAGGGAGAGATGAGCTTCCTCGGCGAATCGCTCAAGAGCAAAGCCGTCGACCAGCGCGCCCGCATGGGCATGACGCTGGGCTGGCAGGAGCCGGCCCGCTTCGAGGGGCTCAGCGTGGACAAGTTCGTCAAGATTGGCGCGCGAGACAAATCCGACGAGAACACCGTGGACGTCCTGCGCCGCGCCGGGCTTTCGCCCGCCCGCTACCTCGGCCGGGCCGTGGACAAGACGCTCTCCGGCGGCGAGCGCAAGAAGGTGGAGCTGGCCTCCATCCTCGCCATGAAGCCGCGCCTGGTGATGCTGGACGAGCCGGACAGCGGCATCGACGTCGAGAGCCTCAGCCGCATCCGAGACGCCATCGGCGTGCTGAAGGAAGCCGGCAGCACCATCCTGCTGATCACCCACAGCATGGAGGTGCTGAGCTGGGCGGAGCACGCGTTCCTCATGTGCTGCGGGTCGATCCGGGACAAAGGCAGCGTCGAGAAGATCAGCGAGTACTTCCGCGGCCGGTGCATCCCCTGCGACCACCGCAATCAACCCGAACTGGATGGGAGCTTCAATGGCGACGGCGACCGATAGCCTGGAACTGATCCGCTCGGCCGGCATTCACGCGGCCGCGAAAGACCCCGACACCGCCCACCTCGTGATCGGGCTGAACAAGGTGATCTCCAGCCGGCTCGTGCCGGGCCTGGAGGTCGAGCCGGAGGAGAACGAGGAGGGGGTGAACATCCACATCCGCGTGGCCGACGGCGCGCGGATCGCCAAGCCCGTGCACATGTGCTTCGGCCTGCTTCAGGAGGCGGGCATCCAGCGGATCGGCATCGACCTGACGGTGGAGGACGACGCGAAGATCGGCATCGTGGCGCACTGCATCTTCCCCTCGGCCGAGCAGCAGCCCGGCGGCGAGCCGCCCGTCAAGCACCTGATGGACGCCACGATCCGCATCGGCGCCGGCTCGGAGTACACGTACTTCGAGCGGCACATCCACTCGAGCAAGGGCGGCGTGCTGGTGGCGCCCAAGGCCCGCGTCGAGTTGGCGGATCACGCCCGCTTCAAGACAGACTTCGAGCTGGTCGAGGGCCGCGTCGGCAAGATCGACATCGACTACGAAACCGTCTGCGGCCCGTACAGCGTGATGGAAATGACCGCGAAGATCTCCGCCCGCGCCGACGACGTGGTCAAGATCCGCGAGACGGGCCTGCTGTCCGGCGAGCACAGCCGCGGCGTGCTGACCAGCCGCGTGGCCGTGCGAGACCAGGCCCGCGCGGACGTGTACAACAAGCTCACGGCCACGGCCGCGTATGCCCGCGGGCACGTGGACTGCCAGGAGATCATCGCCGGCGGAGGCATCGCCAACGCGGTGCCGATCGTCGAAGTGAGCCACCCCAAGGCCCACATCACGCACGAGGCGACGCTCGGCAGCGTGGACAACAAGCAGCTCGAAACGCTCATGGCCCGCGGTCTGGATGAGGACGCGGCGAGCGATTTAATCATCTCGGGCTTGCTGGCATAACGCCTCCCCGGCGGTCAGACTGCGACGGGTTTGTCCTGAGCGAAGTCCAAGGGCAGCAGCGGGCATTGCGAGCCGCAAGCTTATACCTGCGCGCTCCCTACCGGTCGCGCTGCTTCGGCGCCATCTCCGCGTGGTCTGGTCCCTGGTCCCTGGTCCCCAGTCCCTGGCCTTTCCGCCAGGTCGCCTTCTCCGGCTGGTGGTGGTCTTCCAACTCGGCCGTGGGGCTGGCGAGGCGGCCCTTCTCGAACTGGGCGCGCAGGAAGCGGCGGCGGAGGGCCCGCCACGGGTCGGTGAGCCTGCGGTGGATCGTGTGCAGCACGCTGCGGCGACGGGAGAGGGCCTGCTCCTCCGGCGTGAGGGCATCCGGGCAGATGCGGCGCTTGTGCTTGTAGAGGTGGTAGAGGTCGCTGGCCTGCACGTGCCGCACGGCCGAGCGCACCATGGCCGCCAGCGGCCAGGGCCACTCGTCGCGCGTGGCGAAGGAGATCTGGTAGTCCACCAGGAACACCTCCTCGGCGCGGACGAGGATGTTGGACCGCTTGTTCATGTCGCAGTAAGCCACGCCCCGCTCGTGGATGGTCCGCAGCAGTTCGGCCAGGCGGTCGAACAGCGCCGGCGGCACGTCGGCCTTGGGGATGTGGTCCAGCGGCGCCGCGTCGACGTACTCGATGGCGTAGGCGGTTTCGCTCAGGCTGCCGGCCCAGCGCGGCACGCCCTTTACGCCGGCCAGGCGAGAATAGATGCTGCGCTCATGGTCATGCAGCAGCCGGCCGTACCACTCGCCCGGAATGCCGCAGAACGGCTGCACCCGGCCGAACTTGATGACGATCTTCGGGAACGCATTTCGGATTAAGGATTTGGGATTTGGGATTTCCTCGGCCCCGCTCCCGGCTTTGCCGCGGCAGGCCGCTTGCGCTGGCGGCTCTGGCGCTTCGCCTGCTTGGAGCCGCGACCGGCAGGGAGCATCTGGAATCTGAGATCTGAAATCTGAGATCTGAGATTGGTAGTCTTCTGAGGTTTGAGATTTGAGATCTGAAATCTCAAATCTGAGACCCATTATCTCATACAGGCACGTCGCGGCGAAGAAGTCGTGCTTGAAGACCTTCACCCGCCGGTAGGCGGCGCCGGCCATTTCGATCCGCTCCGGCGGCGGCGCCGGCAGCGCGAACATCTGCGTGTTGGAGTGTCGGCGGCTCATGCGCGTACGGCGCGGGCGATGTCCTCGGCGAAGGCCTTCGCCGCCGCCTCCACCGCCTGCTTCCAGTCCATCCCGGCGTATTCCTGCCGGCCGTGGGCGTAGATGACCGACCGGCTGGCGTTGACGATCGCCCCGGTCCCATCTTCCCGGAAGCTCGCCGCGCAGTCTTCGGCCGTGGCGCCCTGCGCGCCGTAGCCCGGCACAAGGAACAGCGCGTGCGGCATGATCTCGCGGAGCTTCTTCGCCTCGCCCGGCCAGGTGGCGCCGACCACCGCGCCGACGGCGCTGTAGCCGCGATGGCCGGTCATGCCTTCCTCCCGCCCCATCGCGGCGGTCAGCTCGCCCATCATCTCGTAGAGCTTCGTGCCGCCGGAGTCGGTAAAGTCCTGCACCTGCCCGGCCGAGGGGTTGCTCGTGCGGACCAGCAGGAACACGCCCTTGGCCTTCTCGCGGCAGACGTTCAGGAACGGCCGCACGCCATCCGCGCCGAGATACGCGTTGACCGTCACCGCGTCCGGGGCGCGGTCGGCGGCGAGGTGGGCCGCCGCGTAGGCCTCGGCCGTGGCGCCGATGTCGTTGCGCTTCACGTCGCCGATGACCACCAGCCCGAGCCGCCGGGCGTCTTCCACCACCTGGAAGTACGCCGCGTAGCCGGGCGCTCCGAGCGCCTCGAAGTAGGCGATCTGCGGCTTGACGGCCGGCACGACCGGCGCCACCACCTCCAGCAGCTCCCGGCACCAGGAGTAGACGGCCTCCGCCTCCTGCAGCGTGCCCGGCGCGGCGCGGAAGCCTTCCGGCAGCCGGTCCGGGCGGGGGTCGATGCCCACGCACACCGGGCTGCCCTTCTCTTCAATGGCCGCCAGCAGTCGGTCGGCGAAGTGTTCGCTCATAACGATCCTTTCCTTCTGCGGACGCCGTTATACAATGTCCCGGCCGGAAAGTCACCGAGACCGAACAACGGCGTTCCACACAGAGACGCAGAGCAGCAGAGACTGAAAACCCGCGGCCCCGCGAAGCCTTTGTGCTTGGCGCTTGTTTCGGGTTCAGGGTTTCGTGCTTAGGGCTTCCGGGCAGGTCTCTGGACCTCTGGTTCTCTGTGTGCAAACCACCAGCGAGAGAGCACATGCAAAGCAAGATCACAGGCAAGGTATTCGTCGTCGGCGACAATATCGACACGGACCAGATCATCCCCGCCGAGTTTCTCAGCTACAACCCGGCCGACGCGGACGAGCGCAAGTACTTCGGCAAGCACGCGATGAGCGGCGTGCCGGCCGAGCAGTCCGGCCTGCCTGCCGGCCACGTGCTGTTCACGCCGGAAGGCTCATTCGCAAGCGAGTTCCGGCTGATCATCGGCGGGCGGAACTTCGGCTGCGGCTCCTCGCGAGAGCACGCGCCGCTGGCGATCGCCGAGGCGGGCTGCGGCGCCGTGGTGGCCGAGAGCTACGCCCGCATCTTCTACCGCAACAGCATCAACGGCGGGTACCTCGTGCCGATGGAAACGCCGGTGCGGCTGGTGGACGAGTTCAACACGGGCGACGAGTTCGAGCTGGACGTCGAGGAATGCTCGCTGAAGAACATCACCCGCGGAACGAGCCACGACCTGACCCCCCTGGGCGATGTGGCGGCGATTGTCCGCGCCGGCGGCATCTTCGACTACGCCCGGCAGGAAGGCATGCTGAAGTAACCCCTCGACGGACCGTCCCCGGCCAAACGCGGTGGCGGGGGCGGGGCGCCGCCGCGATCCATCCGCCGTCCTCAAGCCGGCCGAACACGAAAGGCAGGCGATGGTCGGGTTCTTAGGCCCGCCGGGCGCCCGCGCGGAACCATGCTATTCCCATCCGGCAGGAATCGAGACCTGCTGCGCCATGGCCGGGCGCGGCATTCCGGAGCGTAAGAGGCATGCATCATCCCGGGCGGATTGGCGGATTTCGAGAAACCCTTTTGCATATTGGCGGTTAACAGAGAAGCCTGCACAATCCGGCCTTGGGCCTTGTTTGTCCATGATATAGGGATACATCATGGCATTTTCGTCCCACCTGTTTATGTTCTACTTCCTGCCGCTGGCGCTGGTTCTGTATTACGTCATGCCGCGCCAGGCGAAGCACGCGGTCCTCACCGTCCTGAGCTACATCTTTTACGGTTGGGCGAACCCGCTGTTCGTCGTGCTGATGATGACCAGCACGATCATTGACTACATCTGCGGGCTGGGCATGACCGGCCAGTTCAGCCGGACTGCATGGAAGAAGCCGATCCCGCAGCTCGAGGAGATTCCGCGGCGCGAGTACGAGAAGGGCCCGTGGCACCACTGGCTGCTCGTGCCGAAGATCGTAAGCTGGATCCGCAAGCCGGATCCCTACCGCACGCCGGGCCAGAAGATCGCCCTGGTGATCAGCATCGTCTCGAACCTCTCGCTGCTGGGCTTCTTCAAGTACTTCAACTTCTTCTTGGCGAACTACAACGCCCTGGCCGGCGGCATCGAGAGCCTGCTGGGCGTGCAGGGGCTGGATATCGTCACCACGCTGAAGATCACGCTGCCGCTGGGCATCAGCTTCTACACCTTCCAGTCGATGAGCTACAGCATCGACGTCTACCGCGGCGAGGCGAAGGCCATCCGCAACTTCACGGACTTCTCCTGCTACGTGAGCATGTTCCCGCAGCTCGTGGCCGGGCCGATCATCCGCTTCCAGGAAGTCGACGACCAACTCCGCAACCGCACGTACACGGTGGAGAAGTTCGCCCGCGGCGTGGCGTTCATCGCGCTGGGCCTGGCCAAGAAGGTGCTCATCGCCAACCCGTGCGGGAAGGTGGCGGACACCGTCTTCGACGCCGGCGGGCAGGGGCTGCTGGACTCCTGGTGGGGCGTGATGGGCTACAGCTTCCAGATCTACTTCGACTTCAGCGCGTACTCGGACATGGCCATCGGCCTGGGGCTGATCCTCGGCTTTGTGTTCGCCAAGAACTTCGACTCGCCGTACCACTCGGCCAGCATCACCGAGTTCTGGCGGCGCTGGCACATCAGCCTCTCCACGTGGCTGCGAGACTACCTCTACATCCCCCTCGGCGGCAACCGGGCCGGGCATCGCCGCACGTACGTCAACCTCGCGCTGGTGATGCTGCTGGGCGGGCTGTGGCACGGGTCGAGCTGGAACTTCGTGATCTGGGGGGCCATCCACGGCGGCATGCTGGCCTTCGAGCGGGCCCAGGGCAAGACGAGCTTCTACTCCCGCCTGCCGCACCCTCTGAAGGTGGTCATCACCTATGTGATCGTCCTGTTCACCTGGGTGTTCTTCCGGGCGCCGGACCTGAGCAGTTCGCTGGCGTACTGCGGCAGCATGCTCGGCCTCAACGGGCTGTACGGATCGCGGGCCGGCTCGGCCCTGCTGGGCGGGCTGGTCTACCAGCCGTACTACGTCGGCATGATGATCATCGCCGGCATCGTAACCTGGGGCTTGCCCCAGACGTGGGACTTCACCCGCAAGCTCACCCCGGCCCGCGCCGCGGTGGTGGTCTCTTCGCTGGTGCTGAGCCTGGTGGTGCTGACCACGCAGAGCTTCAACCCGTTTATCTACTTCATTTTCTAGGGACCAGGGACCTGGGACTAGGGATTCGAACAAGGCAGGCATGAGTAACGAGAACAACAAACAGCCGGACGTGATCGACGGGCAGGTCAAGCCCGAGCAGACCAAGACCATGGCCCGCGAGCCGCGCGGAAGGCTGACGCGCGAAGACATCGCCAAAATCGAGATCGGCCACACCGAGGTGAAACGCTCCACCGCGTGGACGCTGATCCTCCTGTTCCTGGCCATCGTCTTCGCCGTGCCGGTCTCCCAGCACATGGTGGACATCCGCGCCGGCCTCGCCGGCGAGCGCCCCACGCCCGTGCCGCAGTTCTACGACATCTTCCGCATGCTGCCTGCCAGCGCGGAAAAGGCGGCCGAGGAGAAAGACTCCGTCATCGCCACGGTCTTCACCGCCAATCGCTACATGCTCAAGGACATCAACGTCTACGAAGACGAGATGAAGGCCCAGTCCGTGCTGACCGAGGGCCTCGTGCCGCCGGCCCAACTGTTCATGAGCCGCTTCCTCGGCGTCGGCAACGAGAAGGGCTTCATCGGCCGCGAGGGGTGGCTGTTCTACCGGCCGGGCGTGAAATACCTCACCGGCAAGCCGTTCCTCGCCCCGGACCGGCTGGCCGCCATCGAGGCCTCCGGCAGCGAGTGGCGAAAGGCACCCCAGCCGGACCCCCGCAAGGCGATTGTCCAATTCCGCGACCAGCTTGCGGAGCGCGGCATCGAGCTGATCGTCATGCCCACGCCGGTCAAGCCGATGATCCACCCGGAGATGTACACCCGCCGCGCCGACGGCCGGCAGATCGTCCAGAACCCGTCCTACGGGCCGTTCGTCGAGCAGCTTCGCGCCGAGGGCGTGCGCGTCTTCGAGCCTGGAGACGTGCTGATGGCCCGTAAGCTCGCCTCCGGCCGGCCGCAATACCACAAGGCCGACACCCACTGGCTGCCGGACGCCATGCAGACCGTCGCGGCGAGGCTGGCGGAAACGGCGCGGCAAGCCGCGCCGCTGCGGAGCGTGTCCTCGGCCCGCTACGTCCGCAAGGCCGAGCAGGTGACCAACCTCGGCGACATCGCCATCATGCTCAAGCTGCCCGAGTGGCAGACGCTCTTCCCGCCGGAGACGGTGACCATCCAGCGCGTGCGGACCGCCGAGGGGCAGGACTGGGCGCCGTCCGGCGACGCGGAAGTGCTGCTCCTTGGCGACAGCTTCAGCAATATCTACTCCCTCGGCGAGATGAACTGGGGTTCCTCGGCCGGGCTGGCCGAGCAGCTTGCCTGCGAGCTGGCGGCGCCGGTGGACCTGATCGCCAAGAATGACAACGGTTCGCACGCCACGCGGGAGGCCCTGCGGCTGGACCTGGCCCGCGGCGTCGACCGGCTGGCGGGCAAGAAGGTGGTCATCTGGCAGTTCGCCATCCGTGAGCTGGCCGTCGGCGACTGGAAGCTTATGGACATGAAACTGGGCGAGAAAAGGGCCCCAACCACCGTCGCGGCCGAAGGCCTGACGGTGCAGGGCGTGGTGGCCGCGGCCTCCGCCCCGCGCGATCCGGATACGGTGTATCCGGACTACCTGCGGCAACTGCACGTGACGGACCTGACCGTCTCCGGCGGCGAACTGGGAGAAGCGGACATCGTGGTGTACGTGTGGAGCCTCCGCGGCGGCAAGCCCCAGCCCGGCGACGACCTGAAGCCCGGCGACCGCGTGCGGCTGAAACTCCAGCCGTGGGAGAAGGCGTCCGCGACGGTCGGCCGGCTGAACCGCAGCGACCTGGACGACATGGACCTGATGCTCAAGACGCCGTGGTGGGCGGCGGAAATGGAGAAGCAATGAGGCGTTTGACAGGAACGATATTGGCGATGGTGCTGGCGGCCGTGGCGGCAGCCGTGGCGGCCGAGGCGTGGCCCACGGCTCAAGACGCCCTGATCGAGAAGTACCGCGCCGCCTGCGCGGACCTGGCGGCCGAGGCGTCCAAGGCGGAGAAGATCGCCATCGAAGGCGAGGACGGCTGGTTGTTTATCGGTTCGGACCTGCGCCACATGAGCGCGGGCGAGTTCTGGGGCGAGAAGGCGAAGGAAGTCTCCAGGGCCAGCCGGCCGGATTGGGCGGACCCGCTGGCGGCCATCGTCCACTTCAACGACCAGCTCAAGGCGCTCGATATCGAGTTGATCCTCGTGCCCATGCCGCCGAAGGCCGCCATCTACGCCGACAAGCTGCCGCACAGCCGCATCGCGGTCGACGGCGACGGCCGCGTGCCGCGCGTGGACCCGCAGCACCAGACGTTCTACAAGCTGCTGGGCGAGAAGGGCGTGCAGGTGGTGGACCTCGCGCCGCTGCTGCTCGCCGAACGCGCGAAGAAAGACGGCATCCAGCCGTACTGCAAGACGGACACGCACTACAGCCCGGCCGCGTGCGAGATGATCGCCAAGCTGCTGGCCGAGAAGATCACCAACCAGGACTGGTGCGCCGACGCGCCCAAGAGCAAGGTCAAGACGGAAAAGCGCATGCAGAAAATCGCCGGCGACCTGGCCCGCGCAATGAACAAGGACAAGCCCGCCACGGAGGAACTGTCTTTCCGCTTCGTGGAGTTGGAGGGGGCCGACATCGAGAGCAAGGACAGCCCCGTGCTGCTGCTGGGCGACAGCCACACGCTGGTCTTCCACGTCGGCGGCGACCTGTACACCAAGGGCGCCGGCCTGGCCGACCAGCTTGCGGCGGAGTTGAAGATGCCCATCGACCTGCTGGGCGTCCGCGGCAGCGGGGCCACGCCGGCCCGCATCAGCCTGTACCGCCGCTCGGCCGGCGATCCGAAGTACCTCGACGGCAAGAAGGTGGTCGTCTGGTGCTTTACCGCCCGCGAGTTCACCGAGGCTGTCAGCGGATGGCGCGTGCTGCCGGTGCGGAAGGCGAGCCAGTAGCCGCCACGCCGAAGGTATGCGGACTGAAGGGCGATCGCAAAGTCGTGTGTGATCCGCCAAAACACGTTCGCACCGGATCGTATGCGAGGGGGTGAACTGCCTTCCGGGCCGAAGGCCCGGCAAGGATTTAGCCGGAGCCGTCAGGCTCCGGTGAGGGTCATCCAAAGAATCGGAGCCTCGTAGAGGCGAAAGGGACCTTCTTTCGGCCCGTCGGGCCTCTGATCCCAGGGGCGCCCAATCCCGGAGGCTTACGCCTCCGGCTATCCGCTTGCCGGCTCTCCGGGCCGGACAACGCCCCGGAAGGGCCGGCAAGGGAGAATGCGATTGCCCTGATGCGGCCCGTCCGCGAATTGACCGCCCTCCCCGCGGGCGTTATCCTGCTTTGCCATGGGCAGCAATCCCCAACACGTGACGATCATCGGCGTCGGGCTGCTGGGCGGCTCGGCCGCGCTGGCCATCCGGGCGCACTGGCCGGACGTGCACGTGGCGGGCGTCGGCCGGCGGCAGAGCAGCCTGGACGCCGCCACGGCCACCAACGTGATCGATTCGGCCCATCTCGACCCGCTCGATCCGGTCTCGCGGTCCGACCTGGTTCTCCTCGCCACGCCGGTCGGCGCGTTCGAGAAGCATCTGCGCGCGATCAAGCCCGCGCTGCGGCGCGGCGCGATGGTCACCGACGTCGGCTCGACCAAGGCCGGCGTCGTTTGCATGGCCGAGCGCGTGCTGGGGTGGGGCGGGCCGTTCATCGGCAGCCACCCGATGGCCGGCTCCGAGCAGAAGGGCGTCTGCGCCGCCCGCGGCGACCTGTTTGAGGGCGCCACGTGCGTCATCACGCCGACGGCCCACACCCCGCCGCGCCTGGTGAAACGGGCCGAGGAGCTTTGGGCCTCCATGGGCATGCACACGGTGCAGCTCCGCCCGGCCGCGCACGATAAGGCCGTCGCCCGCGTCAGCCACCTGCCGCACGCCCTGGCGAGCCTGCTGATGCGCCTGCCGCGCAAGGCGGACCTGGGCGTCTCGGCCACCGGATTCCGCGACGCGACCCGCCTGGCCAGCGGAGACCCGGAAATGTGGCGGGATATCTTCCTGACCAACCGCTCGGCCGTGCTGGCCTCGCTGGATGAGTTCGCGGCCGAGTTGGCGACCTTCCGCGCATTGGTAAACGCCGCGGACGGCCCCGGCATGGAAAAATACCTCGCGACCGCCAAGAAACGCCGCGACGAGACCATCGCCCGGCGCTTCCTCGACCGTCGCGTGGCGATGGAGTAACGCCCCGGAGCCGGCAGCGCCAACGAGCGGGGGGGCTGTGAATGCGGAATGGCGAATGCGGAATGCGGAAGGGTCGAGACTCCGCCAAAGGCCGCGCCACAAGAGAACCTGCCTGGCGGCGGGCATGCCGCTACCGCGTGCCCCCAGAGGCGGTGGTGCTGTGAGGAATGATCGCCTAGCCTAATCGAGTCGCTGACGCACCTCGGCCGCGCTCAGTCCGGCCACGCGGAACTCCTTTCGCGGGTTGGTGGTGCCGGAGACAAGCTCCACGTCTTTCGGGCTCACGCCGAGGGCCTTGGCGAGGGTCTTGGCCACGGCCTTGTTGGCCTTGCCCTTCTCGGCCGGAGCGGAGGTGGTGATCTTCAGGCAGTCGCCCAGCAGGCCGGCGAGCCGGTCTCGGCTGGCGCCCGGCACGGCCTTCACGGGCACGACGCATCCGTCGCCGTCGTCGCGCAGGGCAAGTTGTTCGGTAGTGCCCATTCTTTCCGGCCCGCGGGGCAAGCCCGCGCCGCGGACCTGCCGGCGGCTGTCATCCGCTTGGCGCATCGTGGCGTGCGACGGCCGCGCGATCCTTACGCATGGCGGCGCGGCGCCGCGAACCGGGAACCGTGCTGGTTCTAGACCTCTGGCATCCGACTTCTGACTTCTGGTCGCCGGCCGTTACGTCGTCTCGTGCACTTCCTCGAGCTGCTTGTCCGGCTCCCGGGCGACGGCCTCGAAGTACAGGTGCTTGCCCCTGCCTTCCTCATCGCCCTCGCCGCCTTCGTCCTCGCGGACGGTGACGAGGATCTTCGCCGTGTCCTTGTAGCCGCCGCGGAGAATCTCCTCGCTGATCGGGTCTTCCACGTGCTGCTCCAGCGCGCGCCGCAGCGGACGGGCGCCGAAGTCCGGGTTGTAGCCCTTGTCGATCAGGAACTCCTTGGCTTCGTCGGCGATCTCCAACTCCAGGCGGTGCTCGCTGCTCAGCCGGTCGCGGACGCGCCGCAGTTCGTAGTCGATGATCGTCTTGAGGTCGTCGCGCGTGAGCGCCTTGAACACGATCACGTCGTCCAGGCGGTTGAGGAACTCCGGTCGGAAGTAACGCTCCACTTCCTTATGGAGCATCTCTTTCATCTTCTCGTAGGAGGCGTCCTCGTCCCGCTTGCCGAAGCCGAAGCCGCCCTTGTTGCGGATCAGGTCCGCGCCGATATTCGTCGTGAGGATGAGGATCGTGTTGCGGAAGTCCACCTGCCGGCCGAACGAGTCGGTCAGGCGGCCTTCTTCCATGATCTGCAGCAGCATGTTGAACACGTCCGGGTGGGCCTTCTCGATCTCGTCCAGCAGCACCACGGCGTACGGGCGGCGGCGGATGCGCTCGGTAAGCTGCCCGCCCTCCTCGTAGCCGACGTACCCGGGAGGGGCGCCCACCAGGCGCGAGACGTTGTGCTTCTCCATGTACTCGGACATATCGAGTTGGATCAGCGCTTCCTCGTCGCCGAACATGAACTCCGCCAGCGCCTTGCTGAGCAGCGTTTTGCCGACGCCGCTGGGCCCGGCGAAGATGAACGAACCCATCGGCCGGCGGGGGTCCTTCAGGCCGGAGCGGGCGCGGCGGATGCTCTTGGAGACCATCTTGATCGCCTCGTCCTGGCTGACGACGCGCTTGTGGAGCTCCTTTTCCAGCTCGAGCAGGCGCTGGGCCTCTTCCTTCTCCAGGCGGGTCAGCGGCACGCCGGTCATCTTGGAGACCACTTCGGCCACCACCTCGGAGTCCACCTTGCCGTCGGCCTCGCGGGTGCGCTCCTTCCACTGCTTCTGCATCTCGTCTTTTTCGGCGCGGATCTTCTCCGCCTTGTCGCGCAGCTCGGCCGCCCGCTCGTAGTCGGCGTTCTTGACGGCCTCGTCTTTCTCCATCTGGAGCTTCTCGATCTGCGACTCGATGCCCGCCAGGTCCGGCGGCTTGGTCATCGTCTTGAGCCGGATGCGGGCGCCCGCCTCGTCGATCACGTCGATCGCCTTGTCCGGCTGCACCCGCCCGGTGATGTACCGGTTGGAAAGCTCCACGGCCCGCTCCAGCGCCGTGTCATCGATCTCCACGCGGTGGTGGGCCTCGTAGCGGTCGCGCAGGCCCTTGAGGATGGCCAGCGTCTGCTCGCGGTTGGGCGGGTTGACGATGATCGTCTGGAAGCGGCGCTCCAGCGCGCCGTCCTTCTCGATGTACTTGCGGTACTCGTCCAGCGTGGTGGCGCCGATGCACTGAATCTCGCCGCGGCTGAGGCTGGGCTTCAGCACGTTGGCCGCGTCGATCGCGCCCTCCGCGCCGCCGGCGCCGACCAGCGTGTGCAGCTCGTCGATGAACAGAATCACGTTCTTCGCGCGGCGGACCTCGTTCATCACCGCCTTGATGCGCTCCTCGAACTGGCCGCGGTACTTCGTGCCGGCCACCATCATCGCCAAATCCAGCGCCACGATGCGCCGCTCGTAGAGGATCTCCGGCACGTCGCTGCTGATGATCTTCTGGGCGAGGCCCTCCACGATGGCCGTCTTGCCGACGCCCGCCTCCCCCAGCAGCACGGGGTTGTTCTTCGTGCGGCGGCAGAGCACCTGGATGACGCGCTCGATCTCGTCCGCCCGGCCGATGACCGGGTCCAACTGGCCCTCGCGCGCCAGTTCCGTCAGGTCCCGGCCGAAGCTGTCCAGCGCGGGGGTCTTGGTCTTGGCGCGGCGCTGCGGGCCCTCGCCCGGGCCGGAAGGCGAGGAGGAAGAGGCCCCCTCGTCCGGCTCCACGCCCGCGCCCAGCAGGTGCAGCACCTCGTCGCGCACCTCGTCCAGCTTGAGCCCGAGGTTCATCAGCACCTGGGCCGCCACGCCGTCCTGCTCGCGCAGCAGGCCCAGCAGCAGGTGCTCGGTGCCCACGTAGTTGTGGTTCAGGTTGCGGGCCTCTTCGATGGCGAACTCGATGACCTTCTTGGCCCGCGGCGTCTGGGGCAGCTTGCCCATCGTCACCATGTCCGGACCGGCCTTGACGAGCTTCTCCACCTCCATGCGCACCTTGTGCAGGTCCACGCCCAGGTTCTTCAGCACGTTCGCGCCCACGCCGGAGCCTTCCTTCACAAGCCCCAGCAGAATGTGCTCCGTGCCGATGTACTCGTGATTGAAGCGCTGGGCCTCCTGATTGGCCAGGGCCATCACCTTGCGTGCGCGTTCTGTGAATCTCTCAAACATGAATTCTCGCTCCGTCCGCCCCGAAGACGGCGGGGCGGGCTCCCATGAGGCGCAGGGATTGCGACCTCACACTTTCATTCTATTGGCCCCGCACACCGCGTTCAAGACGCGGGGATTTCACTGGTTCTATCGGCCAGCAGGCCGGCGGAATCCACAGACCTTTGAACCTTTTGATTCTGAACGGGTTACGCGCGGCAGCAGGCCGCCGAACTTGCGGCCGATTGTTCAGACGAATCAACCCGCCCTCGGGTTCGATTCTTGTTCGGGAAAATGCGGATGCGGCCGCCTCAACCGCCCAGACCATGGAAGATGGAGCATCCCGCCGGCCAGGAGGCCGGCGCCTTCGCCGTTGCGGGCGGGCGGACGGATGCTTAGAATGCTCCCTTCATCCCGCGGCAAGGAACAGGGACGGAATACGCCATGGCATCGCAGAACTACGCACAGGACGTGAGCTTTCTCAGGGAACACACGGAGATCGTCGAACTCAGCGGCGAAGGCGGCGCGAAGATCTCCGTCGCCCCGGCCTACCAGGGCCGCGTGATGACCTCCTCGCTGGCCGGGGACGCCGGCGAGAGCTTCGGCTGGTTGAACCGGAAGTTCATCGCGGCCGGGCGGCCGGACGCGGCCTTCAACAACTATGGCGGGGAAGACCGCTTCTGGCTCGGGCCGGAGGCCGGGCAGTTCGGCCTGTGGTTCGGCCCGGATGAGCCGTTCGACACCGATCACTGGAAGACGCCGGCCGGCTTCGGCAGCGGCTCGTTCGACGTGACCAGCCAAGGGGCCAACTCCGTGGCCATGGCCGCCGAGTTCCGCGTGACCAACCGCGCCGGAACCACGTTTCACTGCGCCGTGAAGCGGACCATCTCCGCCCTGACCGCCGCGGCCGCGGCCGACGCCCTGGGTGTGCATATACCGGACAGCCTGCGGGTGGTGGCCCACGAGAGCCGCAACGTGCTGGCCAACGCCGGCGACGCGGCGTGGAGGCGGGAAGGCGGGCTGCTGTCCATCTGGATCCTCGGCCAGTACAAGCCGCTGCCGCGGGGCAAGGTGATCGTGCCGTTCATTCCGGGGGCGGAAGAGCAACTCGGGCCGAAGGCCACGACGGACTACTTCGGCCCGGCGCCGCCGGAGCGGTGCCGCGTGGCCGAAGACCATCTGCTGTTCACCTGCGACGGGCAGTTCCGCAGCAAGATCGGCGTTTCTCCGGCGCGGGCGAGGCCGGTGCTGGGCAGCTTCGACCCGGAAGGCAATGTATTGACGCTCGTGCAGTTCAACCTGCCGGCCAACGCCGCGGACCTGCCGTACGTCAATAGCCTGTGGCAAGTGCAGGACCGGCCGTTCGCCGGCGACGCGGTCAACAGCTACAACGACGGCGAGGCCAAGCCCGGCGCCGGGCAGCTCGGCCCGTTCTACGAGATCGAGACTTCCAGCCCGGCCGCGGAGCTTGCGGCCGGCGAGTCGATCACGCACACCCACCGCACGCTGCACCTGACCGGCGAGTTTGACGCCCTGAACGCCCTGGCCCAAGCCGCGCTCGGCGTGGACCTCGCGAGCCTCCGGCGCTAGACGACGGCCGCTACAGGCCCGCGCCGACCGTGATGTCCAGCGGCGCCTTGAGTGTTTCCATCTTGCCGAAGTACTTGATCTTGATCGTCGCGGAATTGGGGCTTTCGGCCAGGCCGTAGGTCACGCTGTAGATTCTCTTGCCGCCGAAGCCGGAGCGGGACGATTGCTGGCGGCGGCTCTTGATGGTCTTGCCGTCCGCGTCCACAAACTCGATGTTCTGGATCGCCTCGAAGCTCTCGGAGCTCTGCAGCGTAACGGTCATCTTCATGCCGCCGTAGCTGGCCTTGCCGGTGTCGGATATCTTCACCTGCTGGCCGCCTACGCGGAAGCCGGAGCCTTTGCGAAGCCGGACGTTCTTGGCCTCCGTGTCCTTCTCGTCCGATCCGCAGATGATCGCCAGCGTTCCCTTCACGCGGATGGTTATGGCGCCCTTGTCCGGCAGTTTGTCGGTGCGCACCTGCAGAATACAGGAGTGCTTGTCGTCGGAGAACTTCGGCCAGGAGCCGAGCCAGTGGTCCATGAGGCTGTCCGGCTTGTCCGGGGCCAGGCTGGCGCCCTGATCGTCGGTGAAGCTCTCCAGCTTGCTGGCCTCGCGGTCGAGGGACAGCATCTTCCGGCCGGCGTCGGCGACGTGCAGGTGGATCGTCACGCCGGGCTGCACGCCCATCACGTAGGACTCGCCCATGGGGTTGGCCGTCTTGGCGGGCCTGGGCTTCATTACCTGCAGGCCCACGACCTGAACGGACGCGGCCATCGCCGGGGCGGCGAGTGCGGCGGCAACGAGAGTGACCAGTGCGAGAGTGGCGATGCGCTTCATGGGTTGCTCCTTTCGATGTTCCAATGATCGTTCGGCCGCAAACGCACTCGGCCGAGCCTGTATCTCACAACACCGGCCGCGGCGGTACAAGTCGCGATCTTCGAGAAATGTGACGGACCAGAACCCATCGCCCGAGGGATGGGTGGGAACTGCTTATGCGGGCAAGGAGTTGCGCGCCCTACCTCCGCTTACTCAGCGTCCGCGGGGCGAACGCCTTCTCCAACTCCTCCCGCGTCATCCGCCAGGCGATGGCCGTGAAGGCCGTGCCGGCCGCGCCCGGTTCGGCTGCTCGCGTCTGCAACGCGCCGCCGGCAAGCTCCACGAACACCGGCCCTTGGCCGAAGTCCACGTGGCCTTTGAGCCGCAGCAGCTTCTCGCCCAGCGCCGCGACGGCCTCGGCGAACGCTTCCCGGTTGACGGGCCCTTCGCCGCGGATGCTGGCGGCGGCCACCGGCGGCGGTCCCTCGGCCGGCGCTTCGCCGCGGGGCTCGTGCTCCAGGCCGAGCAGGAAGCTCTCCTCCACCCGGGCGAAGCTCGTGCGCGTCCGCGGGGCGCGCGGGTTCAGTTCCGCCAGCAGCTTGGCCAGCCGGTCGACCTCGCCGGGGGAAATTTGATCCGTCTTGTTGATGACGATGCCGTCGGCGGCCCGCACCTGCCGCGAAGCCGCCTGGAGGAACGCCGCCACCTTCGCGAAGCCGCCCGCGTCCACCATGCACACGTTCGCCCGCACGTTGAACCGCTCGGCCAGCGACGGCAGGCCGATGACCTGCTCCAGGTCCGCCGGCTCCGCCACGCCGGTGGCCTCGATCAGCAGCACCCGCGGCCGCAGCTTTTCGGCGATGTCGGCCAGGGCGTTGAGAAGCTCCACCTTGGTGCAGGCGCAGAACAGGCTGCCGCGGTTGATCTCGTACTTGGCGTGGTCCCCCTCGCGCACGAGCATGCCATCCACGCCCAGCGTGCCGAACTCGTTGATCAGCAGCGCCGTGGGGCGCCCGGCGAACATTGGCAGGCCCAGCAGGTGGTTCAGCAGCGTGGTCTTGCCCGCGCCGAGATAGCCCGTCAGCACCCAGGTTTCGATGGGGGGAGGGTTCACAGCACGTCCTTGATCCATTCCTTGATGATCGCCGGGGCCGGCGCGTGGGCGGTGGAGCGTACCTGGTACTTGGCCACCACCGCCGCGGGCGTGAGGGAAGGGCTCACGCCAAACGCCAGGATCTGCCGCTCGTCGGTGACGCTCTCGATGCTCACCTCCGCGCCGAGCTCCGTGACGGCCTTCCGGGCGTTGGCGGCCAGAAGCTCGGCCTTCTCGCCGGCGCCGAGGATGAAGATCGACGCCCGCTTGCGCTGGATCTTCACGCGGAGCTTCTCCAGGATGCGCTCCTGGATGGCCCGCACCAGCTCCTCGCGCGACGGAATGCGGGACACGAAGCGGATCTCCCCGTCGATGCAGATCGTCGGCACGTTGTGCACCATCAGGCTGGTCATGAACACGAGCGACTCGCGGTACTTGATCTTGTGCTCCCGCCACTCGACGATCCCCTCGAACTCCGGGGCGATCTTCCGGACGGATTCCACCATGTACTGGCACGGCGCGCACGCCTCGCTGTCCAGGGTGACGATGTCCACGATCACCTTGTCCGCCTGGCCGTACTCGCTGAGGTCCAGCAGGTCGGCGGCGCTCTCGCCGCGGGCGAGCGTCTTGGCCACGTCTCGCTGGTAGGGGTCGGCCACCACGTTTGAGACGGCCCGCAGGTTCTCCGGCGGCACGGCGTAGGGCAGGTCGCAGCCGGGGGCGAGGATGAACCCCTTGCCGTCGCCCACCTCCAGGCACTCCACGGCGTTGCGCTGGGCGTCTTCCGGCCGGCCGAGCAGCAGCACGGTGGTCAGTTGCAGATTCCCGCCGAAGCTCACGCCCCTGGCCAGGCACGTGTCGCGAACGAACGCCAGCGGGATGTTCTCGTCCACGGAAATGTTGTGCGGCTTGCAGTCGCACATGACCGGCACGTTCTGCTGGGCATGCCCGCAGACGAAGAACGAGCCCAGCCCACCCCGGCCGCGGATGTGCTCGAAGACGGGCGTGATGTACGGGCTGACGAACTGGGTGAACTGGTCCGGGCCGATCTGGCTGGTCATCGGGTCCACCACGGCCACCACGTCGCAGCCGGCGTCCAGGTAGTAGCCGGCCATTGCCTCGGACACCTGCCCGCAGAAGGCCATGAGCCGGTGCACGTAGTCCTCGTCGTCGTACATCTTCATGAAGATGTCCGTGCCCTGCAGGTGCAGGGCCAGCGTGAAGGGGCCGGTGATCAACCCGTACAGCGCCACGTCCGGGTTGGCTTCGCGCAGGCGGCGGGCGGCTTCCAGCGACAGGCCGATGCGGCCCGCCTCCGGGCCCGGCACGCGCAGGTTCTCCAGCGTCTGCTCCCCGTCCGCCAGCACGTGGCCGGCCACGGCCGGGGGGTTCTCCGCGGCCCAGGCCAGCGTGCAGCCCAGCACTTCCGCCTCGATCTGCAGGTCGAACATCACGCAGACGCCGTCCGGCGTGTAGGTGTCGAGGGCCTTCTGCACGCCCTCGACCACGCGGTCGGCGGACTTGAGGTACTCCTCGGCGGACAGGCCCAGCAGCGCCGCCCCGTGGCAGCCCACGAACGGAACCCAGGGCGTGCGGTCGGTCTCTTCCAGCAGCATGGCTTTGTGGATGCGTTCTCTACCGGTCACGGCTTGTGCTCCTTTGGCCCGCTCGGGCCGATTGCTTCAGCGCGCACGGAGGGCGCTTGCGGCTCGCGCCATCCGTGGATGCTTGTCTGCGGGAGGGAAGGCGGCCTCAGGCCGCGGAGATCAACTGCCGGGCCACGTCGACGGCGGTGGCGGCGTCGGCCGCGTAGCCGTCGGCGCCGATCTCGTCGGCGAAGGCCTGGGTCACCGGCGCGCCGCCGATGATCGTCTTCACCTCGATGCCCGCTTCCTTCAGGGCCTTCACCACACCGGTCATCTGCGGCATGGTGGTCGTCAGCAGGGCGCTCATGGCGCACACCTTCGCGCCTTCGGCCTTGCACAGTTCGACGAACTTCTCGGCCGGCACGTCCGTGCCCGCGTCCACCACCTTCAACCCGCCGCCGGTGAGCATCATGCCCACGAGGTTCTTGCCGATATCGTGCAGGTCGCCCTTGACCGTGCCGAGCACCACCGTGCCGATCGGCTGCACGCCGGCCTCGACGAGCTTGGGCTGGAGAATCTCCATGCCGGCTTTCATCGCGCGGGCCGCGATGAGCACCTCCGGCACGTAGACCTCGTTCGCCTTGAACCGCTTGCCGATGACGTCCATCCCGGCCACGAGCCCTTCGTTGAGCACCGTCTCCGGCGCCGTGCCTTCGTCCAGGGCCTGCTGCGTGATCGTCGCCACCGTGTTCCGATCGCCCTTGATCAGGGCGTCCGCCAATGCCTGCATGTCCGCCATGGGAACAACACTCCCGAAATCCTGACCGCATTGCGCCGGGTGTCATAGCCCGGCGGCTGCGCCTCGGCCCCACGCCGCTTGTGCGCATGGCTCGCGCGGCCCGGCGAGCCAACAAACTCCATATCCTAAACGCCCGTCGGCAATCTGCCTATGGACGATTGACATCATATTATGGATTTTTCGCCGATTGGCGGTACTCCATCGGGCTCATGCCCACCCGCTTTCGGAACGCCCGGCTGAAGTAGAGCGGGTCTTCGTAGCCGACCTGCCGGGCGATTTCCTTGACCGTCAGGCTTCCGCCGGCCAGCAGGCGCCGCGCCTCGCGGGTGCGCTGGGTCTGCAAGGCCGCGATCGGAGAAACCCCCAACTCCGCCGCGAACAGTGACCGCAAATGCGAGGCCGACAGCCCCACCCATTCGCCCATCTCGTCCACCGTCAGCGGCTCGGCGAACCGCTCGTGCAGGTTGGCGAGCACCTCCAGCACGCGCGGGTCGGTGGTGATGGTAATCCCCGGCCGGCGGACGCTGCGGCGGATCAGGTCCACCAGCAGCGTGCGCGTCAGGTCGTGGACCACCATGCTCCGCCCGAGCAGTTCGTAGCCGGTCCATTCTTCCGCCACGCGCCGGGCCAGGGCGTACAGCGCCTCCCACCCGTCCGGACGAGAGGCCATGTCAAACGGCACGTTCTGGAAAAAGTCCGTGCCGCTCTCGATGTGCAGGTCGAAGTGGATGCTCGCGTGCTCCGCCTGCCCGCTCTGCCGGCCGGGGGTTCCGTTCGCCACGCCCGGCGGCAACAGCAGCACCGTGCCGGGCCTCACCGCTGCCTCGCCCACGCCTTCAATCAGCCAGACGGCCTGCCCGCGGGCGAACAGGACGAGGTTGTAGTCCTTGAAGCGGCGCATGGGGTAATTGTAGTACCGGCGGTACGCGAAGAGCCCGGCTCGGTGGACAGAGAGCTCCGAGCCTTCCAGCAGAACGTTGACGGCCGCCTCGACGTGCATGCCGGCCAGTATACTTCCCCCGGCACGCACGTAAAGCCGGCCCACACCGGCCGGGCGGCGGCGGAAGACAAACCGGCCCTTCGCCCGCTCTTGCCGCAAGCCGCCGAATGACCCGCGGTAGCCGCTTGGCTTCCGGGCTGTCTGGGTGTATCATGCACCGCACGGCGCGGGGCTGGCCTCTCTGAACCGCGCGGCGATAACCAGGGCGCCAGAAATGAGCGAAAAACGAGCACATAAACGGTTCGAGCTCGATTGCCACGTTACATTGCGCAACGGCGACGGCCGGGAGACCAAGAGCCTGTCGCTGAACATCTCGAGCGGCGGCATGTTCCTGCCGGTCCGCCTGCATGAGACGCCCGAGGCCGGTCACGAACTGGACGTGGAGTTCTCCGTGCCGCGAAGCACGCCCAACACCTTCCTGCTGGAGCAGTTCCGCGCGAAGGCCGAGGTGCTGCGGCACGGCATGATGAAGGACGAACAGTACGCCGGCCTCGCGATCCGCTTCAAGACGCCGCTTGCTCTACAGATCGAGGTGTGAGCGACCGCCCGGCCTCGGCGCCATGACAATCGCAGCCACGCGAAACGCCGCCGCCGTTGTCGCTGCACGCCAGCCCTCTTGCCCGCGCGAGATATCCCGGAACCTTCACGGTAGAATTGCGTCCAAAGAGCGTATCGGAATCGGGAGGTGTTCTATGCGCAAAATCTCGCTGGCGTTGGCATTGCTGGCGCTGACGGCCGTCGCGGCCGGTCAGATATACACGCTGCCCGTCACGGCCGACGTGGGCATCTGCGCCCACCCGAAGGAGACCGCCCTGAACACCGGCGGCCGAAGCCGCGTGCGCGTCAAGGGCAACGAGCACTACTACCTGTTCCGCTTCGACACCGGCAAGCTCGCCGGCCTCCGCGTCCGCAAGGCCACGCTGCACGTGCGGCTGGCCCAGGGCAAGCTGCGGCGGGTGGCGTTCTGCACCGTGCCGTGCGAGTGGGTGGAGGGCAAGGCCGTCAACAAGCCGCAGAACGGCGCCACGTGCTTCTCGCACGTGAAGTACCCAACGCACGTCTGGCCGCGCGGGGGCGACGCCACCCCGCCGGAAGGCAAGCTGCACCACCTCGGCGGGGACATGCTGGAGGCCACGTTCAACAGCCCGGCCATGCGGTGGGCCGCGTCGGACGTAGAAGACGCAGGCGACGGCTGGTTGGAAATACCCATCGACCCGGAGTTGGTGATGGCATGCGCGGCCGGGCTGTCCCACGGGCTGGTGATGAGCGACGAGAAGGGCCAGAC
>Ga0102958_1000033_pt1 | contig 23665 bp, 17 predicted proteins | sample SalPonF2_B_D1_MG_FD_84513 | JGI IMG/M metagenome (GOLD analysis project Ga0102958, IMG submission 84513) | Salt pond soil microbial communities from South San Francisco under conditions of wetland restoration - Salt Pond MetaG SF2_B_D1_MG ...
CATTGGATCAGGCGATGCAGGCCGGCAAGCAGATATTGCTGGTCGCCCAGAAGGAGGCCGATGTCGATGAGCCCGGGGCCGACGATATCTATCGCCTTGGCACGCTCGCCACGATTCTGCAGCTTCTGAAACTGCCCGATGGCACGGTGAAAGTACTGGTCGAGGGCGGCGAACGGGCGCGAATCGATTCTCTGCAACTGGACCAGCATTTTTCCGCGCGTACGACCCTGCTGCCCGAAGCGGACGATTACGACGATCGCGAGGTCGACGTCCTGACCCGCTCGGTAATCTCGCAGTTCGAGCAATACGTCAAGCTCAACAAGAAAGTGCCGCCCGAGATTCTGACTTCTCTCGCAGGAATCGATCAGCCAGGACGGCTGGCCGATACGGTCGCCGCGCACATGTCGCTCAAGCTCGATCAGAAACAGCGAATCCTGGAGATTCAGGATGTGCGTGACAGGCTCGAGCACGTGCTGACCCTCATCGAGGGTGAGATCGATGTGCTGCAGATCGAGAAGCGGATCCGCGGGCGGGTCAAGCAGCAAATGGAGAAGAGCCAGCGCGAGTACTACCTGAATGAGCAGATGAAGGCGATTCAGAAAGAACTCGGCGAAATGGAAGACGCTCCGAACGAGATCCAGGAACTCGAGCAGAAAATCGCGAAGGCCGGCATGAGCAAGGAGGCGCGCGAGAAGGCGACCTCGGAACTCAACAAGCTGATGCTGATGTCTCCGATGTCGGCCGAAGCCACTGTGGTCAGAAACTACATCGACTGGTTGCTGAAGGCGCCGTGGAAGAAACGGACCAAGATCCTCAATAATCTTGCGGATGCGGAGCGGATTCTCGACGAGGATCACTATGGCCTGGAAAAGGTCAAAGAGCGCATCGTCGAGTACCTGGCGGTGCAACAGCGAGTGAAGAAGCTCAAGGGCCCGATCCTGTGCCTGGTGGGTCCGCCGGGTGTGGGCAAGACGTCGCTGGGGCAGAGTATTGCCCGGGCGACCAATCGCAAATTCGTCAGGATGTCGCTTGGCGGCGTTCGCGACGAAGCGGAGATCCGCGGTCATCGCAGAACCTACATTGGCTCGATGCCGGGCAAGATCTTGCAAAATCTCGGCAAGGTTGGCGTGCGTAACCCGTTGTTCCTGCTCGATGAGATCGACAAGATGTCGATGGATTTTCGCGGCGACCCATCTTCGGCGCTGCTGGAGGTTCTCGACCCGGAACAAAACGCGACATTCAATGACCACTATCTTGAAGTCGATTTTGATTTGTCCGAGGTGATGTTCGTCTGCACGGCGAACAGCCTCAATATTCCTGCACCTTTGTTGGATCGCATGGAAGTAATTCGCCTTCCGGGTTATACCGAAGACGAGAAAATGAACATAGCGCGGCGTTATCTCGTGCCAAAGCAGAAGGAAGCGAATGGGCTCGAGACGACTGAACTCGTTGTCAGCGACTCGACGTTACTGGATATCGTGCGGCATTACACGCGCGAGGCCGGGGTGCGGAATCTCGAACGCGAAATTGCGAAGATTTGCCGCAAGGTCGTCAAAGACCTGCTGCTCAAGCCGGCGCGCAAGAGCGTCAGAGTTATTCCGAAAAGCCTCGATCGTTATCTGGGCGTTAGAAGATTCCGTTTCGGTCTTGCGGAAGACCGCGACCAGGTCGGCCAGGTGACAGGGCTGGCATGGACCGAGGTCGGCGGAGAATTGCTAACCATCGAGGCGGCGATAGTCCCGGGCAAAGGCAAGCTGATCCATACCGGCCAGCTCGGAGATGTGATGCAGGAGTCGATCCAGGCGGCCATGACCGTCGTGCGCAGCCGGGCGAAGGTGCTGGGTGTCGACAACGAATTTCATCAGAAGTACGACCTCCATGTTCACGTGCCCGAGGGCGCAACGCCGAAGGACGGTCCGAGTGCGGGAATCGGCATGTGTACGGCGCTGGTGTCGGCGCTGACCAAGATACCTGTGCGATCGGATGTTGCGATGACGGGCGAGATCACGCTGCGAGGTGAGGTGTTGCCCATAGGCGGGCTCAAGGAGAAACTTCTTGCGGCCCACCGCGGCGGTATTACCACGGTGTTGATCCCCCACGAGAACGAGAAAGATCTGGTCGAAATACCGAAGAACATCAAGGACAAACTGAATATTCATTGTGTGAAATGGGTGGACGAGGTTCTGGAGCATGCGCTGTTACACATGCCGGCGCCGGCCGACTCGAAAGCGACTCCGGAGGAAGAAGCCGGCAACAAGTCTTCGGACAAAGCCAAAGCGGAAACGGTGCACGCACATTGAGGCGTGCGCCGGGTCGCATTGCCCGGTTTGTTGACAGTTCTTTTTTGGCCTTGCTATAAAGCGGGCAATTCCCACGTTTTAGCTTGGTGCCGCGGCTTGCCTGCAGGGGGTCGCGTATCTGAAAACAGGTCTTAAAGCGCCAAGGCGAGAATTTCTCGTCGGGAAGCCACAAGCCCGGTCGTTGTGATCTCCGGCCGGTTTTCATCACATTCCAGATCATTGGGGAGTACTAAATGAACAAGGGTGAGCTTATTGACGCCGTCGCCGCTGCCGCTAATTTGTCGAAAGCAGATGCTTCACGGGCTGTCGAAGCAGTACTGGACAGCATTACAGACGCACTTAAAAGTGGCGATCAGGTTTCCTTGATCGGTTTTGGAACCTTCGGTGTCAAGCGTCGCGAAGCCCGCACCGGACGCAACCCGCAGACGGGCGCGCCGATCCAGATTGCGGCTAGTAACGTTCCGGGTTTCAAGGCTGGCAAAGGCCTCAAGGATGCCGTAAACTAGCGCGCCTCCCAGAAGCAGGGTGCTTAGCTCAGCTGGGAGAGCGTCGCCCTTACAAGGCGAAGGTCGGGGGTTCGATCCCCTCAGCACCCACCAGGACACGGAGCGGTAGTTCAGCTGGTTAGAATACCGGCCTGTCACGCCGGGGGTCGCGGGTTCGAGTCCCGTCCGCTCCGCCAAATCGAGAGGGCGCCCAATTAGGGCGCCCTTTTTTTGGCAGGGAATTCTGCCACTTTTCCTGGCCGGATTATTGCCGTCCAGGGCTCTACAAAGTGCTTGTCAAGCAACGGCAGGCGCTGCCAATCGGCCGCTTTTCGGTTAAGCTTCGCGGCTTCCGTTCAATTTCCACCCTGAGTGGGTGATGTGACCAAATAAAACCATGCTGCAAAACATGCGCGAAAAATTGTCCGGACCGGTTTCCATTGCCGTGCTGGGCCTTATTGCCGTTGCTTTCATATTCTGGGGAATCGATTTTGGATTCTTCAATCGTGATTTCGTAGCGAAAGTCAACGGCGAGGAAATTCCGAACTCGAGATTTAGTGCTGCTTACCAAAACCAGTTGGGGGAGTTGCAGCGCTACTATCGCGATGAACTGACTCCCGAGTTACGCAGTGAAGTCAGGCAAAACACGCTGGATGGATTTATCCGCAACACCGTGCTCGAACAACGTTCGCGCGATGATGGATATCGGGTCAGTGATACAGCGTTGACCGAATACATCCGGAGCCTTCCGGCGTTCCAGGTCGGCGGCCAGTTTTCGATGGATGCGTACAAGGCTACGCTTGCCTCGAACAGCTACTCGCCGACCCGATTTGAGGAGGAGCAGCGCCGGGCGCTGGCCCAGGAGCAGTTGCGCCAGGGAATCATTTCTTCCGGGTTTACAACTACCGCCGAGACCAGGCGCTTTGTAGAACTGCTCGAAGAACAACGGGATGTCGCATATGCGATCGTCCCGGCCGACGGGTTTCGCGACCAGGTCGAGGTTTCCGAGGATGAGGTCGCTGCGTATTACGATGAGAACAAAGACCGCTTCATGACTGCCGAATCGGTCACTCTGCAGTATGTCGAGGTCAATGCAGACGAGGTTGCCGCGGCCGTCGAGGTAACCGAGGATGACCTTCTCGCCTATTACGAGACGGTCAAGGCGCGGTATTCGACGCCGGAACGGCGGCGTCCGCGGCATATTCTCATCGAGTTCGGAGACGACGAGTCTGCTGCAGAGCAACGTGCCAGCGAAATTGCCGCGCGGGCACAGAGCGGTGAGGATTTCGCCGAACTGGCTCAGGAATATTCGGAAGATCCGGCTACGTCGGACCTCGGTGGCGATCTTGACTGGCTCGAGCGCGGAGTTTTTGAGGGGCCGCTGGAGGATGCAATTTTCGAAATGCAGGAGGGCGAGATTCGCGGGCCAGTGCGTTCCGATTTCGGTTTCCATGTTCTGCGGCTCGATCAGATAGAGGAAAGTACGGGCAGATCATTCGCTGACGCTCGCGAAGAGTTAGAAACCGAGTACCGCGCTTTGCAATCCGAAGCGGCCTACTATGAGCGCGCAGAGACGCTTGCGGAAAAGTCCTTTGAAAGCCCTGATGAGCTCGATACCGTGGCGGCTGCGCTGGGAACGGCGGTCAAGCAGATCGAGGGCTTTACCCGCGCTGGCGGCGGTGAACTGGCCGCTTTCCCGACCGTGGCGGAGGCTGCATTCAGTACGCCCGTGCTTGAGGACAACGAGAACAGCCCGCTTGTCGAATTGTCCGAGCGTCGGGCGGTCGTGCTGCGAGTGGCGGACCATCGTCTTCCCGAGCAGCGTTCGATTGACGAGGTGCGGGCCGAGATTGAGTCTTCGCTGGCGTTGTCGCTGGCCCGCGAACGCGCCAGCGAAGCTGGCCAGACGCTGCTGGCACAGGTTCGGGACGGAGGGGTTTTTGCGGATCTCGCCGCGGCGGCGGGGGCCGACTATCAGGAATCGCGAGCGGTCGGGCGGCGTGACAGCGCGCTTCCCGCCGAGTTGCTCGCGGAGATTTTCCGCGCCGCCAAGCCGGGCACGGCGCCGACCGTGGCGGGCATCGAACTCGCAAGCGGCGATTACGCAATATTTGAAATTTCCGCGGTCCGACCGGGTGACCCGGAGGGTGGGCCGCGAGAGCGACGACTGCAGGAACGGGATGCGCTGGCGCAAATGAGCGGTGATGGCTCATTCGCTGCATACGTCACCGAATTGCGCAGGAAGGCGAGCGTGCAGGTGTTCGAAATAGAAGACGAGCAACTGTAGCAGACGCACGGCGCGCGTCACGAACATGTTCAGACTCAAATTACATTGGCAAATCCTGATTGCGATCGTCCTTGCTGCGATCGCCGGTCACCTCGTGGGCCAGGATAGTGGCTTTCTCGGCGTAGCTTTCTATGACGTGTTCGACTTTGTCGGCACGCTCTTCATCAATGCGCTGAAGATGCTCATCGTGCCGTTGATTGCGTCCTCGATCATTGTCGGCGTGGCCGGAATCGGGTCTTCGGGTGCTCTGGGACGACTGGGCGGAAAAACGCTGCTGTTTTATGCAATCACAACATTGTCGGCCATTCTCGTTGGCCTGGTCCTGGTCAATACGGTCCAGCCTGGCCTGGTTAACGGAGAACCTGCCCAGGATCTGCTCGCGTTGTCCGCGGATGCGGATACCGTTGCAGCGAAAGTCGGTGAGAAAGGCGCCGGAGACGTTGTAGAGATCTTCTTGCGCATGGTGCCGCCCAATATCATCGAAGCCGCTGCAAACGGCGAGATGCTCGGGCTGATTTTTTTCAGCATCCTGTTTGGTTTTTTTATGACCCGTTTGGGCCATGAAACTGCGGACCCGCTGTTCCGGTTCTGGGATGCTGTTTTCCATGTAATGATGCGCATGACGGAGTGGGTGATGTTGTTTGCGCCCATCGGGGTTTTCGGTCTGGTTGCCCGTACCGTGGCAAAGACCGGATTCGATGCCGCCGCGCCTCTGATCGTATTCGCGCTTACCGTGCTCGGCGCACTGCTTTTCCATGCAGCCGTTACTTTGCCGGCGATGCTGCGCATAGTTGCAAAGGTAAGTCCACTGGCGCTCTACCGGGCTATTTCCCCGGCGCTTCTCACGGCATTTTCCACGGCTTCGTCGTCGGCGACGTTACCTATCACTATCGACTGCGTCGAAAAAAAGGCAGGCGTCCCCAATCGCATCTCGAGCTTCGTGTTGCCACTCGGCGCCACCGTCAATATGAACGGCACGGCACTGTACGAGTGCGTTGCAGCGATGTTCATAGCCCAGGCTTACGGCCTTGAGCTGAGCTTCGGCGTACAGTTCTCGATTGTCGTCATCGCGCTCGTTACGTCCATTGGCGTCGCCGGGATTCCGTCGGCATCGCTGGTTGCCATCGCGATAATTCTCAGTGCGGTCGGCCTGCCCGTGGAGGCTATCGGCGTGCTGTTCGTATTTGACAGAGTTTTGGATATGGCGCGGACCAGTATCAACGTCCTCGGCGATGCATGTTGTGCGGTTATCGTTGCCCGGCTGGAAGGAGAGGAAGGGATCCTCACCGGTGAGCCGGCGGAGGAGGCAGTCCGATCCTGATCCGGATTCCCACCTCGCGTGACAAACTGGCCTGGCGCGGGCCGGATATGCGGTGGAGATGCGTTGGCACTGCAAGCCAGCCTGGTCCGGACCCAGCCGCGCTATGAGTATTTTCAAACTAAAGCTCCATACCCAGATTTTCCTCGCCCTGGTTCTTGCGGTAGTGGCGGGATTGCTTACCAATCCGGAAACCCGCCTTCTCGGAGTCGAACTTTTCGCGGCTTACGATTTTGTTGGCAGCATGTTTCTAAACGCGCTGCGGATGCTGATAGTTCCAATTATTACCTCCTCGATTATCACCGGCATTGCCGGAATCGGGTCTTCGGAAGCGCTCGGCCGGCTCGGAGGCAAAACCTTCGCCTACTACATGATGACCAGTTTTTTGGCGATCGTTGTGGGCATCCTGGCTGTCAACCTGGTCCAGCCGGGTATTGTTGACGGCGAACCGGCGCGTGAGATCCTGGGGCTGTCAGCCGAACATGCTGCCGACGTTGCCGACAAGGTCGGTAATCACGATGCCTCATCGCTTACCAACGTTTTCCTAAGCATGATCCCGCCCAATATCATCGCCGCCGCGGCGAACGGGCAACTGCTGGGATTGATATTTTTCAGTTTGCTGTACGGCTTCTACATGACTCGTATTGGAGATGAGCTCGCCCAGGTACAGTACAAATTCTGGTGCGGTGTCTACGAGATCGTGATGCGGCTCACCGAACTGGTCATGAAGTTCGCTCCAATTGGTGTGTTCGCGCTGGTAGCCAAAGTGGTGACCGGAATAGGAGAGGAAGATCTGGGCAGTCTGGTCCAATCGCTTGGCCTGTTCTTTATTACGGTCGTGATAAGTCTTTCATTTCATGCGTTCGTGACTTTGCCACTGCTGCTCGCGACGCTGGCCCGGGTCAATCCGCTTCGACACTACAAGGCGATGGTCACGGCGCTCCTGACCGCATTCTCGACTGCGTCATCGTCGGCGACCCTGCCGTTGACAATAGAGTGTGTGCGCGACAACGCGGGGGTCTCCAATCGGGTAACGAGTTTTGTGCTGCCGCTTGGTGCCACCATCAACATGGACGGTACGGCGCTTTACGAATGTGTTGCCGCAATATTTATTGCGCAGGCATTCGGGCTGGAACTGACGTTTGTAACCCAGTTTACGATTTTGCTTATTGCCCTGCTTACGTCCATCGGCGTTGCAGGTATTCCGGCTGCCAGCCTGGTTGCGATCACGATAATCCTGTCCGCGATCGGACTTCCGCTCGAGGCGGTAGGGGTGATCCTGGCGGTCGACCGGGTGCTGGACATGTTTCGGACATCGGTCAACGTATTCAGCGATTCCTGCGGCGCGGTGATCATCGCCCGCAGCGAGGGAGAAACGGGAATACTGACCGAAAAGCGAGACGCGCCGGATGCCTGACTGCCGCTCGTTTGTTGCGGGCAATTAATCCTGCAGCGACATGCCTACAATATTGAACCCTGCATCGACGTAGAGAATCTGCCCGGTTATGCCGGCGGCAAGATCGGAGCACAGGAAGGCCGCGGCATTGCCAACGTCTTCGATGCTGACATTGCGCCGCAGCGGTGAGACTTTTTCGAACTCATTCAACATACCCCGAAGTCCGGCAACCCCGGAAGCCGCCAGCGTCTTGATCGGTCCGGCCGATATGCCATTGACCCGGATGCCCTCGCTGCCCATGTCGTAAGCGAGAAAGCGCACTGCGGATTCGAGACTGGCTTTGGCCAGGCCCATGACGTTGTAGCTCGGAATAGCGCGAACTGCGCCCAGATAGGACAGCGTCAGCAGCGCGCCGCTGCGACCCTTCAACAAGGGTTTGGCAGCCTTCGCGAGAGCGACAAAACTGTAAGCGCTGATGTCATGAGCGATCCGGAAGCCTTCGCGAGTCGTGCTGTCGACAAATCCGCCGGCAAGTTCTTCGCGCGGAGCGTATCCAACCGAGTGCACGACGATATCCAGACCATCCCATGCATCGCCGATACCGGCGAAAGCAGCGTCGATCTGTTCGTCGTATGCGACGTCCATTGGGAATACGAGGCTGGATCCGACCTCGGCAGCCATCTTCTCGACCCGGGGTTTCAGTTTGTCCGTCTGGTACGTAAACGCGAGTTCCGCGCCCTCGCGCGCCATTGCCTGCGAAATCCCCCAGGCGATCGAGCGCTTGCTCGCAAGTCCGACGATCAAAGCGCGTTTACCGGCCATAAAACCCATTTCCGTGTCCCCTTTGTTTTTTGGCCGTGGCATTATCGCACCGCGGATGCTGATTGATACAGAGCAGCCGTAACAGCGGACGCGGTCGCATTGAGACCAGACTGCGTATCGGCCAGGGGCGTGATCCGGGAATGGCAAGAAACAAGCGTCAGAGCGTGGTATTCCAGTTACGAAGTTTGACCGGTGGCGTCGGCATTGTCGTCGCCAGGTTGGCGAAGGAGTTTGAGCGTCTCGGGGTCGATGTTGCCGTCGTGTGCGAGAAGCCCCTGCATCGTGCGGTGACCTCGTTTCCGGAGACCATCGACGTGGAAAGCACCGGCAGCATCATGAAGACCAGCGGTTTTCTGCGGATGCTGGCGTTTTTGGCGCGTCGTCGGCCGGACCATGTGATTACCAATGACCGCCGCTCAAATGTGGCGGCGATCAGGGCAAAGCGGGTACTGCGTTTGCGCGGCGCAGTCAGCAACATCCTCCACGATACCTATTCCGTCGCGCTGCAGTTTAAGAGCGAGGAAGACCAGCGCGCCCAGATACGCCACTACCGCGAGATCTACCCACGGAACCACCGTATTTTTGCTGTATCGCGTGGTGTCGCCACGGCGTTCGCGGAGCTATCGGGATTGCCGCCGGATCGGATCGACGTCACCTACAATCCAATGCCTGCACTGGCGCAGCTAAGGGCACAATCCGAGGCGCCGCTGCATCGCTGGTTGGAAGGTCCGCGGCGGGTGCCGGTAATCGTCAGTGCAGGGCGCCTTCAGCATGACCAGAAGAATTTCGCGATGCTGATACGGGCGTTTCATCGGCTCCGGCAGCAGCGGGCGGCACGGCTGGTCATTATCGGCGAAGGGAAGGACCGCGCACGGCTGGAGCAACTCGTCACCGATCTTGGCATTGCTGGCGATGTCGATCTTCCGGGCTGGCAACAGAATCCGTACCCTTTTTATCGTAATTGTGATGTGTTCGCGCATTGTTCGATTCACGAGGGTTTTGGTCTTGCGATCGCAGAAGCACTGTCCCTCGGTGCACGCGTCGTCGCGATGGATTGTCCACATGGGCCACGCGAAATCCTGCGCGACGGGGAATTCGGTTTGCTGGTGCGCTACAAGGACGAGGTGGCCATGGCTGCCGCACTCGACACGGCGTTGCAGACTCCGGCTCCTGAAGCGCCGTCGCTGGCGAAGCATATTGCACGTTTCGACGCCGAGTCAGTGGCGCGGCGTTACCTCGATTTGCTCGGGATCAAATGCTGAGTGTTCGTCCCGCGTCCAGACGAGGTCCGCTGCCTGCCGGCTATCCACACAGCACATTGACCCGGGACCGGGCGCACGGCGGCCGCGGCGGCTGACCCGGTTGTTACACTCCCGATTGGCGAGTGACGTCAACGTACATGACGATGCGCTGGCCCGGTTGCAGGTATTTCTTTCCTGCTAAAGACTGATTCCAGTTTTTAAGGTCGCCGATGGTGACCCGAAATTTGCCGGCGATGCGGGCTAGCGAGTCGCCCTTACGCACCGTGTAATGGACCTTGCGAACCTTGGCGCTGTTGCCGTTGCCACTGGCGGTCTTGCCGCTCCAGACGACAAGTTCACGGCCGACCGAGAGAGTGTCACCGGGAGCCATACCGTTCCACTTCGCCAATGAACGCGTACCGACACCATAGCGTTGGCTTATTGTCCACAGGCTTTCGCCGGTGCGCACCACATGCACGCTCCTGGTCGCGCCGCGCGGCCTGTTTTGCAGGCGTGCCAGCCTTTCCGCAGCACTCTGCGAGTAGTTGTCGAGGCTGCGGGTAGCGGTGGGAATCATCAGATAGTCGCCGGCGCGAATATTGTTGCCGCGAATGTCGTTTATCTGGCGTAAAACGTCGGCAGTGGTGTCGTGGCGCTTGGCGATCAGGCTCAGCGCGTCACCGCTGCGAATCTTGTAGCGAACCCAGCGCACCTGCTGGCCTTCGGGTAATGCTGCCAGTTCACTGCGAAAGCGCTCACTCGCGGCTACCGGCACCTGAATTCGCATTGGTCCGTCTGGATCGGTCGCCCAGCGATTAAAGCCGGCGTTGAGTGCGTACAATTCGTCCATCTCGATGCCGGCCAGTTCCGCCGCCAGCGCGAGATCAATCTGCGCGGAAAGCTCCACTACTGCAAAGTAAGGCTGATTGGCCACGCTTGGAAGCTCAAGTCCGAAACGTTGCGGATCGCCGATCAGCTGTTGCAGCGCCAGCAGTTTCGGCACATAGGCCTCGGTTTCGACCGGTAGCTTGAGATTCCAGAAGTCAGTGGGTTTGCCGGCCTTGCGGTTTCGCCGCTGGGCGCGCATGACGTTGCCCTCACCGGAATTGTAAGCCGCAACGGCGAGAAGCCAGTCTCCGTCGAAGTCGGCGTGTAGTTTTTCGAGATAGTCCAGCGCCGCGCGTGTGCTGGCGACCGGATCGCGGCGGCCGTCGTACCACCAGTTTTGTTTCAGGCCGAAGCGTTTTCCGGTGCCCGGTATGATCTGCCACAGCCCCGCTGCGCGACCATGAGAATAGGCAAAGGGATCAAATGCGCTCTCGACTATGGGTAGCAGAGCGAGTTCGGTAGGCATGCCGCGGCGTTCGACTTCCTCGACTATCCAGAAGAGATAACGTTGCGACCGCAGCAGCACCCGCTCCATGTAGTCGGGGTGACGCGCATACCAGTTTCGCTGCGTTTCGATTTCACGGCGTTCCACTTGCGGCATCGCAAAGCCGTCGCGAATCCGGTCGATCACGTCCGATTGAATCGGCGTTTCTTCAGCAGCGGTTTCGGCAGCCGCGGAAGGCGGCAACGACAATCGGATTCCGGGATAGGTCAGGACCGCATGCTTGTGCCCGGTATTGGCTGCCGCATGCGCCGCTGGCACGGCCGAAGCTGCCGGGGTCTCGCCATGCGCCAGTGCCGGCGTCAGCGCTGCCAGCGCGACAGCCAGCCAAGCGGCTGTGGCCCGGTCCGCCTGGCGCACCGGCCCGGTACGGATGTTGCCGTTCTTAGTGTTTGCTTGCCCGTCGTTCATCGTTTTCCGTCTGCTCTGAATTTGTTGGTCAGAAACTGTCTTTCCACTGCCGGATCGTGCCGAAAACCTCGACTTCGCTGCCGAGAGTCCGGCCACATTTCTGCTCCGCAGCGGCATGAACCGCCGGGTGCCGGCAGCGCATGAAAGGATTGATGGCACGCTCGGTGGCAATCGTGCTCGGCACAGTCGGGATGCCTTGAGCGCGGGCCTTCTCGGCTTGCAGGGTAAATGCAGCGAGTTCTTCGTTGCCCGGTTCGACCGCTTGCGCAAAGCGCAGATTTGCCAGCGTGTATTCGTGCGCGCAATAGACCCGCGTGTCACCCGGCAACCTGGAAAGCTTGTTCAGCGACTGGCTCATTTCGGCGGGAGTGCCCTCGAACAACCGGCCGCATCCGCCGACGAACAGGGTGTCCCCGCAGAAAACCGCGCCGTGACCGGCATAGGCAATATGTCCTGCGGTGTGGCCGGGCACGTCGAGAACCCGAAAATTCAGTCCCAACGTGTCCAGACGGCAGGTATCGCCCTCTCCGAGGCGATGTTCGACGACCCCGATGCGTTCTCCGCGAGGGCCGAAGACCGGCACCGGATGCGCGGCGGTAATTGCAGCAATACCACCGATGTGATCGGGGTGGTGATGGGTGACGAGGACGGCGGCAAGCTCGAAACCGCCGGCGTTCAGTGCGGACAGGACCGGGACTGCATCGCCGGGATCAACGACCGCGACTCGCCCGCGGTCAGTCATGCCGTGGATCAGCCAGATGTAATTGTCCTGAAAGGCCGGTACTGCGGTGACTTCGAGCATAGCGGCATATCCTACCGGAGAGCGGGGCGGGCGGGTCAACATAATCTGGCGCAATTATGGCCAGAGATTGTGTCGTGTTGTGGGATCATGGTCACATATTTACCCGCCCGCGGTGCTGTGACCGGGCACCATCTGGCGTTATCCTTCCCTGACTATGACGGATTCACATTCAGATATCGAAGCGTGGCTCAGGGGACCTCTGGGCCAGCGGCTACTGGATTTGGAGCTTCGCGTAGTGGGCGAGGTGCTGGAGGATGTGTTCGGGACCCAGCTGTTGCAGATCGGGCAATGGGGCCCGCCCGACGCCTTTCTCGAGTCGGCCCGGACCCGTCGCAGCGCATTGCTGGATGTCCGGCCCGATTCCGCTGACCTGTGCGCGGAACCCGAACACCTGGCGGTAGCCAGCCACAGTGTCGATGCGGTTTTGCTGCCCCACACGCTGGAAAGGTCGGCGGACCCGCATCAGGTTCTGCGCGAGGCGGATCGGGTACTGATTGCCGATGGCCGCCTCATTGTTGTCGGGTTCAGCCCGCTTGGACCGCTCGGTCTGCGGCGTCTGCTCGGGCGGCGCCCGTTCCCGCCTGATTGCGGCCAGGTCGTGCGCCAAAAGCGCCTGAATGAATGGCTTTCGGTTCTGGGTTACGAGACCGTCGTGCAACGGCGCTTTTTTTATGCGTTGCCGTTTTTCGCGGCGAGGTGGACCGGGCACAGCGACCGGATGGAGCGATTTGGAAGCCGCTATTGTTCTCGATTGGCCTGCGCCTACGTCCTGCATGCGCGTAAGCGGGTCTTTCGGATAGTTCCGGTCGGCCCAATACTGCGCCGGCGGCGCCCGGCGGTGGTCGGTCTCGCCGAGCCCTCCACCAGGAACGTGGCATGACGGATTCGCGGCCAATGGCGAGAAAAACGATCGAAGTCTATACCGATGGTGCCTGCCGCGGTAATCCGGGACCCGGCGGCTGGGGGGTGCTGTTGCGATACAACGGTGTTGAGAAGGAACTCTGGGGGGGTGAGCCAGAAACGACCAATAATCGCATGGAGCTGATGGCGGCGATTCGCGCGCTTGAGGCATTGAATCAGGAATGTGAGGTGGATTTGTATACCGATTCCACCTACGTCCGTGACGGTATTACCCGCTGGATGGAAAACTGGAAGCGGCGCGGCTGGAAAACCGCCAACCGCAAGCCGGTCAAGAACCAGGATCTGTGGGAGGAGCTCGATGCCGCGACGGCCCGCCATTGCGTACGCTGGCATTGGGTCGAAGGCCATGCGGGGCATGAAGGTAACGAACGGGCGGATGCATTGGCAAACCGGGGCGTGGACGAAATCGGATGAGCAAGCTCGACCAGATCATTCGGACCGGGCGCGATGGTACGGCCCTGCTTTTTCGGCCCCGGCATTACAGGAAGAAGGATCAGGCGGTCTTCCTGCGCGATGTCATTGCGCTGGCCAATGCTGAAGTCGAGGGTACGCGCCTGATTGTAGTCGGTGTGGAGAAAGCCGAGGGTCATCAACCGCAGTTCCACGCGGTAGCGAAAAGCGAATTTTCACCTGATCCTTCGTGCCAGGATGTCGCGCGCGAGTTTATCGAGCCGCCGCTGCGTGTGCGGTTCCTGCCGCATGCGATTGACGGCGTGCGTATTGGGCTGATCCAGATTTCGGAATGTCACGATCGCCCGTACATGATGAGGGTAGATCACTCCGCGGCCATGCGGCGCGGCGATTCATGGATCCGTACGGCGACAGGAAGTGTTCGCATCGGGCGGGCCCAGCTGGAGTCGATATTTGCCGCAAAACTGAAAAAGCCCGATCTTGGCTCGAGTCTGGAGTTGGGCTTTCGCGGTGACTTTGTGCGCAAGGATCTCTCCGTTCCCGTTCACGATGTCAATGAGCTTCCGTCGGCTGCGCATCGGGCGCGATTGCAGCAATTGTTGGCGGTTGAGAAGCAGGTGGCCGTCAGTGGAGGTACCACCAGGATCGTACGATTGACCCATGCGCGGTTGTTCGGGGCGGAGAGCGAGTACGGCAATGCCGGTTGCCAGGAACTGGAGCGCGAAATCGAGAGCGCGGCTGAAAAATACTGGCATGAGGACCAGCATCATATGTTCGTCAGCAACGGCGCCGACCTCGATTTCGTCATTTTCAATCATGGAGAGACGGTGATTCGGGAAGCGTCGCTGACTGTTGCGATGCCGAATCTGCCTGGGCTCTTCGTGGCCAGATCGATTCCCGGCGCTGGCACCGGAGGCAAGCCGCCGAGCGGGCAGCGCGTCGATAGCGATGCCTACCCAAGTGTCGGCTTGCGCGCCGACGGCGCAATCTTCATCAGTGATAATATCGGCGATCTCCCGCCCGGAGAGATGCGATCGGCGTATCGTATTCAGCCACGGATCTTCGCGGCGAGCGAGCTCGCCGGTACCAAGATGGCGCTCAGATACGAGTTGTCGGCTCGTGACCTGGCGACGCCGATTCGGGGGCGGCTAAAAGTGAAATTCGTCCGGCGCTGATAGACTGGCGTCGGGGTTGCGTTGGCACTATTGGGGAACGAGCAGTGCGGCAGGTAGTTCTTGACACCGAGACCACCGGTCTGGAGCCGGAGCAGGGCCACCGGATCATCGAGATCGGCTGCATCGAGTTGCTGAACCGGCGACCCAGCGGGCGCAGCTATCATCAGTACATCAACCCGCAGCGGAATCTCGATCCAGGCGCAGTCGACGTGCACGGTCTGACGGCCGATTTCCTGGCAGACAAGCCGATTTTTTCCGAGATTGTTGAGGATTTCGTCGAGTTTGCGAGCGGCGCCGAGCTGGTGATTCACAATGCCCCGTTTGATATCGGCTTTATCAATCACGAATTCAAGATGCTGCAGCCGCCGCGTGAGGGTATCGAATCGATCTGCACGGTGCTGGACAGCCTGGTGCTGGCGCGCAAGCAACACCCCGGACAGCGCAATAGCCTGGATGCGTTATGCAAACGCTATGCGGTGGACAATTCACGGCGCGAATTGCATGGCGCCCTGCTGGATGCCCAGCTGCTGGCGGAAGTTTACCTGGCAATCACCGGGGGGCAGGCAACGTTGTCGCTCGGTAACAAGAAGAACCGTTCCGGTCGGCGGCGAGACGGGGCCAGGCCAGTCGATCGCAGCAGTGGTGTCGAACTCCGGGTGGTGCGAGCAAGCGAGTCCGAACTGGAAGCGCATTACGCCTGTCTCGACGCTATTGACAAGGCCGGTGGCGGCGATTGCGTATGGCGGCAGCTGGAGCGGGCGGCGCGAGAGGAGCGCAATTAGCGTCGTGTTCGGAGGCTGGGCCGCGAAAGTACTATGACACGGTTTCAGGCAGCGGCTGGCTTCCGGTGCCTCGCTTTTGTTGCGTCATCCCTGGCGTAAAACATTTTCCGCCGTACTTAAAACACGTACACTTACGCGCTTTCAGGGAAGCCTCGAAAGCTGGCCGGGAGCAAACATGACGAAAACGCTGTCGCAGGCATTGACCGAGAATTTCCTCGGAAATTCGCCGACCTGGTACAAGCTGACGATCATCGGTTTCCTGATTGCCAACCCCTTGTTGTTGAATACCATCGGTCCGTTTTATACCGGTTGGGTGCTGGTGGGGGAGTTTATTTTCACGCTGGCGATGGCGTTGAAGTGCTACCCGCTGCAACCGGGCGGGCTGCTTGCGATCGAGGCAGTTGTTCTCGGTATGGCGAGCCCGTTGGCAGTGTACGAAGAAACCCTGCACAACTTCCCGGTCATCATGCTGCTGATGTTCATGGTGGCTGGCATCTATTTTCTCAAAGAGTTGCTGCTCTTTACGTTTACAAAAATACTGCTGGGGGTGCGTTCAAAGGTGCTCCTGTCGATGTTGTTTTCGGTCGTTGCGGCAGTGCTTTCAGCGTTTCTCGATGCTTTGACTGTCACCGCGGTTGTGATAACCGTCGCGACCGGGTTCTACTCCGTCTACCACAAGGTTGCCTCGGGCAAGCATTTCCACCACTCCGATCACGACACTGCCGATGACGACCAGGTCGAGCAGCTGTTTCGTGAGGACCTCGAACATTTTCGCGCCTTTTTGCGCAGCCTGATGATGCATGCCGCTGTCGGCACGGCTCTGGGCGGTGTCACCACGCTGGTTGGCGAGCCTCAAAACCTGCTGATCGCGCAGGTTGCCGGATGGGAGTTCGTCGAGTTCTTTCTGCGCATGGCGCCGGTTTCGATGCCGGTGTTGGTCACGGGTCTGATTACCTGCGCATTACTCGAGATAACGGGCACTTTTGGTTTTGGAGCACGGCTGCCGGAGAAGGTACGCAACGTGCTGATGGACTATGACGAGGCCGAGGCCGAGAAGCGGACGGTCCGTGACAAGGCTGTTTTGATTGTCCAGGCGGTGGTCGCACTCTGGCTGGTGCTTGGCCTCGGATTCCACGTCGCCGAGGTTGGTGTGATCGGCCTGACCGTGATCGTTCTCGCAACGGCTTTCAATGGCATCACCGAAGAACATCGGATTGGCCATGCATTTGAAGAGGCGCTGCCTTTTACCGCGTTGCTGGTCGTGTTCTTTGCGATTGTCGCGGTGATCCATGAGCAGCATCTTTTTACACCGGTCATCGCCTGGGGCCTTAGTCTCGAGGGGACTGCCCAGACTCCCGTTTTCTATCTGGCGAATGGATTCCTGTCGATGATCAGCGACAACGTATTCGTTGCGACGGTTTACATCAGCGAGGTCTACGATGCGCTCGAGGCCGGCACAATCACACGCGAACAATTCGACTTGCTCGCCATCGCCATCAACACCGGAACGAACATTCCGAGCGTCGCGACCCCGAACGGGCAGGCCGCCTTCCTGTTTTTGCTCACATCGGCGCTGGCGCCGTTGATTCGCCTGTCGTACGGGCGGATGGTGGTTATGGCGCTGCCCTACACGATCACGATGACTATTGTCGGGTTGCTTTCTGTGATCTATCTCCTGTAGTTGCGTACCTGTTAACGGCACACTATGGGGTCGTCACCACCGCCATCGCGGGTGCAACTTCCGGGCGTGCCCTAAAGGCGTGATACCGGGCGCAAAACAGACCGACTGAGGAGTCGAATAATGCTGGACCTGAAGGATTCCCGTATCGGGATAATCGGACTTGGGTATGTCGGGTTACCGCTTGCCGTCGCCTTTGGGCGCAAATTTCCGACACTGGGATTCGACATCGATGCAAACCGGGTTGCCGAACTCAAGGCCGGCAAGGACGGAACGCTGGAGGTCAGTGCTGCCGATCTGGCCGCCGTCGACCAGCTGACCTATTCGGCGTCTGCGGATGACCTGGCCGGATGCAATACCTTTGTCGTTACCGTTCCGACCCCGATCGACCGCCACAAGCGGCCGGATTTGCGGCCCCTGGAATCCGCCAGCCGCACGGTTGGCGAGGCGCTCGGCAAAGGCGATGTCGTGATTTATGAATCCACGGTTTACCCGGGGGCGACCGAAGAAGTGTGTGTGCCGATTCTCGAGCGTATCTCGGGATTGCGATTCAATACCGATTTTTTTGTGGGCTACAGCCCGGAACGTATCAACCCCGGCGACAAGGAGCACCGGCTTGAGACCATTACCAAAGTGGTTTCGGGCTCCACCCCGGATGCGGCGCGGTTCGTGGACGAGCTGTATCGCAGCATCGTCGTTGCCGGCACTCACCTGGCTTCCAGCATCAGGGTTGCAGAGGCCGCCAAGGTTATCGAGAACACTCAGCGCGACGTCAACATTGCACTTATAAACGAACTCGCGATGATTTTCGGGCGGCTCGGCATTGATACCGAGCAAGTGCTGGAGGCGGCCGGCAGCAAGTGGAACTTTCTGCCATTCAGGCCGGGCCTCGTGGGCGGGCATTGTATTGGCGTCGATCCCTACTACCTCACTCATAAAGCTCAGGAGATCGGTTACCACCCGGAGATGATCCTGGCGGGAAGACGAATCAATGACAACATGGGCCTGCATGTGGCGCTGCAGGTGGCAAAGCTGATGATGAACCGCGGAATTCTCGTCAGTGATTCACGAATCCTGGTGATGGGCCTGACTTTCAAAGAGAATTGTCCGGATATCCGTAATACTCGCGTGGTAGATGTTATCCAGGAACTCGGCAATTACGGCGCTAGCGTCGATGTCTGGGATCCCTGGGTCAATGCGGACGAGGTCCGGCTGGAGTATGGGATCGATGTAACAGGCACCCCGGTCGAGGGTACTTATGACGCCGTGATCCTTGCAGTCTCGCATCGCGAGTTTCAGGAGATGGGCGTGGAGCGGATACGCGCGTTTGGGAAAGCCAATCATGTGCTGTACGAGGTCAAGTATTTGCTTCCGGCGGATGAAGTCGATGGCAGATTATGACGTCAGCCGGGGTGTTACCGGCGCGATCTTCGCAGACACAACTGAACGGATGAGGGTTATGCAATGAAGGTGCTGGTCACGGGCGCAGCGGGATTCATCGGGTCTTTTGTTGCCGCAAAGCTGCTGGAGCGGGGCGACGAAGTGGTCGGGCTCGACAATCTCAACGATTATTATGACGTCAACCTGAAGCGGGCGCGGCTGGAAAAACTGCGTGCCCATGATCAATTTTCTTTCGAGAAACTCGATCTTGCCGATCGCAGCGGCATGGAACAATTGTTCCGGCGCGAGGGGCTGCAGCGCGTGGTGCATCTTGCCGCTCAGGCTGGTGTCCGGTATTCGATTGAAAATCCTCATGTCTATGTAGACAGCAACGTGGTCGGTACCCTGCACGTGCTGGAAGGATGCCGTCATCATGAGGTCGAGCACCTTGTGTACGCGTCGACGAGTTCGGTATACGGTGCCAACACGGCGATGCCATTTTCCGTCCATCAGAACGTCGATCACCCGTTGTCGCTGTACGCGGCGACCAAGAAGGCGAATGAATTGATGGCGCACACCTATTCGACCTTGTACCGGTTGCCAACCACGGGACTCAGGTTTTTTACCGTCTATGGTCCTTGGGGGCGGCCGGACATGGCGTTGTTCCTGTTTACCAGGAATATTCTCGCCGGCAAGCCAATCGACGTATTCAATTTCGGCAATCACAAGCGTGATTTCACCTACGTTGACGATATCGCCGAGGGGATCGTTCACGCGCTCGATCATGTTGCCGAGCCTAACGCCGACTGGTCGAGCGACGCTCCCGACCCTGGTACGAGCCGGGCTCCGTATCGGCTGTACAACATCGGCAATCAACGGCCGGTGGACCTGATGAAGTACATCGGTCTTGTCGAAGAGTGCCTCGGGATGGAGGCGGAAAAAAACATGTTGCCGCTGCAGCCGGGCGATGTGCCCGATACCTGGGCTGACGTGGAAGATCTCGTTCGCGATGTCGGCTATCGTCCGCAAACCCCGGTAGAAGAAGGTGTCGGCAAGTTCGTCGAGTGGTATCTGAGTTACTATGGTAAGCCCTGATCCCGCCTGACCCGCGGGCTTTCATCGTTTCCGCACGTCTGCTGCGAGCTGACAACCTGGTGAAAATGCACGGGCAATCGCTGCCATATTGCAGGCTTCTCGTATTCTTGTTGCTGGCCTCGACTACGAATGCGAGCGCGGAACCGTGGCTTGCGCCCGGTGATGTGCGCTTGCGCAGCGATATCCAGCTTCTGTCCGATGCGGGCGTCATCGACGTCCCGGTGACGACATGGCCGCTGGTATGGGCGGACATAGCGATGGGCGTCGACAGACTCGCGGATAGTAGTGAACTCGGCAGGTCCGAGGCAGCGGCGCTGCTGCGGGTGAGGTCGCGATTGCAGCGCGAAAGGCGCAGTAACGAACTCGCGTTTCGCGCTCATACGGCAGTCTCCGAGGATCCGCGCAGGCTGCGCACGTTCGAGAATAGCGCGCGCGAAAAGAAGGAACTGCAAAGCAGCGTGGCATGGATGGGCAACCGCTTCGCGGTAAAGCTGCAGGGACAGATCGTTGAGGACGACGACGGCAACACAGATACCCGCAACGATGGCACGTATGCGGGTGCGGTAGTCGGCAACACGATGCTGTCGGTTGGCTGGATGGATCGATGGTGGGGGCCAGGCTGGGAGGGCAGTCTTGCCTACTCGAATAATGCGCGCCCGGTTCCGACAATTGCTTTGGAGCGGCGCCTTTCCACTCCGTTCAAGACCAAATGGTTGAGCTGGATCGGCGCGTGGCGAGCGATAGTCAGTTACGGCAAGCTTGAGCATGACCGGGTCGTTTCCGATGCCAATCTGCTCGGATTCCGCTTCGTCACCCGACCTTTTGATGACTTTGAATTCGCGATTACCCGGACCGCGCAATGGTGCGGGGACGGTCGCCCGTGCGACGCCGATTCTTTGTGGCAGGTGATTAAGGGCAAATCCAACCTGGGCGACGAGGGTGTGAGCCGCAACGATGAGCCGGGAAATCAGCTCGCGGGATTCGATCTGCGCTGGAAATCACCGATCTACGATGCCCCTTATGCGTTCTATATGCAGGGCTACGCCGAGGACGAGCTGGACTCGCGTCCCTCGGAGTGGATGATTCTTTACGGCGTTGAAGGGTGGGGCGACCTGCATTGGGCCGACTTCGCCTATCGCTGGCATTTCGAGGCAACCAATACTGCCGTGGCCACGCGCTTGAAGAATGCCTCGAGATGGGTTGCGCAGAGGTACAACATTGCCTACAACAACAGCTTCTATCCGACCGGATACCGTTTCCGGGGCGATGCCATAGGCCATGCGATGGATGGCGACGGCAAAATGTTCTCTTTGGGTCTGTTGCTGGTCGAGCCCGACGGCGACAGTTGGGATATTCTGTTGCGCGCGGTCGAGATCAACCGTAATGGTGATCCCGAGCCGGCCCATTCCATTTCCCCGACGCCGCAGGATATCTGGAACGCCGAGATTTCGCGCTCGACCGATACCCGGTTCGGCCGATTCCGCCTGAGAGCGGGTTACCAGTGGCGTGACGACGATGCCAGCGGCGACAGCGATACGGATTTCGATGTCGAATTGCAGTGGCAGTTTGACTTCGGTTTCGAATGAGCGTGTTGCTTGTCATGCATCCGGTCTTTATGATGCGCGGATTGTGGGGTTTGTCGCCATCCGCGTTGGTTGGATTGAGTAATCTCTTGCCTGTGCCCGGACATTCGTGATGCCGAGATCTTCTAGGCCAGCGCTTCTGCTGTGTCTGCTTCTGTTGATGCAAACTGCCTCGGCAGCCGATCCCTGGGCCGCCCCGGGGGACATGGCGTTGCGCCATGATTTGCAGACTCTCGCCGATGCTGGCGTGCTCGGGTCGCCGGTGATGACCTGGCCCATTCCCTGGTCGACCATTCAAAATGACCTTGCAAGCTATCGCGCCCCCGATCAGCCGTTGAGAGCCTATGTAGCTAACGCGTTGGAACGGGTTCGGAGGCGTCTCTCGGTCGCCAAGCGCGCGGACGGTATCGAGGTCGAGACGCAGTTAGCGTCGAACTCCAGTCAAAGCTGGTTTCGCACTTTCGAAAGCATGCCGCGCGAAGAGTTCGAGGCAGGCGCAGGTGCCAGTTGGATCGGTGAGCGATTTGCCGGGCGGCTGCAGGTGACCTACGCGCCCGACGCGGAAGACGACGAGGATCTGCGCTGGGACGGTTCTTATCTGGCGGTAGTGCTCGGCAACCATATTCTCTCGGGCGGCCGGATCGAGCGCTGGTGGGGGCCAGGATGGGAAGGCAGTCTTATCTACGGCAACAACCAGCGGCCGATTCCGACGATCGCGCTGGAGCGTCGCCAGGCTCTCGCGTTCGAATCGAAATGGCTGAGCTGGATCGGCCCATGGACTTACTCGCTGACTTACGGCGAACTCGAGCATGGCCGTACCGTGCCGAATGCAAATATTCTTGGTTTTCGCGTAGCGTTCCGCCCGATCAACGATCTCGAGATTGCACTGACTCGCACCGCGCAATGGTGCGGCAACGACCGGCCGTGCGACCTGGATAGCCTTTGGGATCTGATCAAGGGTGACGACAATGTCGGCAGCGAGGGCATCGACGCAGATAATGAGCCCGGAAATCAGCTCGCGGCGATCGATCTGCGATGGAACTCGCCGATTGGCGATCTCCCTTACGCCGTCTACACCCAGTGGACCGCCGAGGATGAGTCGAGCGGAACACCGTCGCGCTGGATCGCCCAATTCGGCGCCGAGGTGTGGGGGAGTACCGGTCTGAAGTGGATTGGTGGCGACTACCGGTTTCACGTGGAGTATTCGGATACCGCAACGTCCTTCTACAAGGACACCATCAAGTTCGATACTGCCTACGAGCATGGTATCTACCGTGACGGCTATCGCTATCGCGACCGTTCCATCGGCCACGCGATGGATAACGACGGGCAGATGCTGACTTTTGGCGGACTGCTCGTGGATGGCGGCGGCGGCAGCTGGAATGCGTTGCTGCGCTGGGTCCGGGTCAATCGCGGCGGGAATATTCCCAATCGCAACCAGGTCTCGCAAGAAGAGCTCGACGTACGCAATTTCGAAGTCTCGCGCAAACAGGCCTTGCGAGTCTTCGGCCGCGATCTCGGTTCGATAGCGTTGGGCGGCGGCTATTACTATCTGGACAACAAGACCTCCGGCGGTGACGATGACAGCTGGAAAGGCTTCCTGCAATGGAGTTTCGATCTGTGATAAGCGATGGCGGTCGACTGGGGTGGAAACTTCGCTGCGTAGCGTTTGTCGTGCCGCTGTTGATTGCCCTGATGCTGGACGCAACGACCAACGTTCGGGCCGAGTCCACCGAATTGCCCGCCGGGATAACGCTGACTGCGGAACAGAGAAACATGCTGGAGCAATTGCCGCCGTCGCAGCGTGAGGCATTGATGCGCGCTATCCAGAAATCTGCATCCGAGAAGGATATGGAGGAGGAACCCGAGTTTCCCGACCTTGTTGAATTTCCTGATCGTGAGGAGGATGAGCTTCAGCTTGAGGGCGAGATGCCGCTAGAGCAGGTCATCGAGGGTGGTGAAACTCTCGTGGTCGAACTGGTTTTCAAATTCGAGTTGAAACAGGAAGAAGTCGAGGCGGCGCTGGAGGATCCGGACCTGCGCGCGGTGATTGGCAGCCAGTACTACCAGCTCGATGACGATGGCGTGCTCGAGCTGCCGGGCCTGGCGCGGGTTCCGCTGGCGGGCCTCAGCGAAGAGGATATCGCTACGCGTCTCGGTGCCGAGCCGGATCTTGAGCTGTTCGACG
>Ga0102958_1000035_pt1 | contig 23599 bp, 23 predicted proteins | sample SalPonF2_B_D1_MG_FD_84513 | JGI IMG/M metagenome (GOLD analysis project Ga0102958, IMG submission 84513) | Salt pond soil microbial communities from South San Francisco under conditions of wetland restoration - Salt Pond MetaG SF2_B_D1_MG ...
GCGTTCATGGCGTACCGGACGCTCGCCCCGACCATCGACGGCCCCGATCCGCGCACGACCACGCTTCCGTTTGAAGAGACGGCCGCTTCCACCCGCCCGCACTTCTCCGACGCCCCGGATGTGCCCGAGGTGCGGGAAGTGGAGTACGTACACCGGGAGAAGGGCGTGCTGCGCAGCATCTTCCGGGCTGACAAGATGCGGCGGGAGGGAGTCGACGCGGTGATCCTTACCCGCCCGCACGTGGTTGTGTATCTGCGGGACGGGCAGAAGGCCTACCTGGAGGCGGCCCAGGGCCGCTGCACCGGGCGGCAGGCCGGCCAGAACGTGGACTTCCGCCGCGGGCGCCTCTACGGCGGAGTGAAGCTCACCCTGGACCGGGGCCGTAGCGACGCCCCGATGCCCATGGAAGACCGCCCGGAAGACCTCGTCCGCATCTTCATGGACGACGTGACGTTCGACAACGAGCGGCTCTCCATTCGCACCGACAGCGACGTGACGCTCTTCTCGCGAGAAGTGGACCTCCTCGGCCGCGGCATGACGATCCAGTGGAACACCTCCCCGCGCGAGTTGCAGCTCTTCCGCATCGACGAAGGCGCGCAGATGACGGTCAAGGCGCTTCCGGCGGATTTCTCGCCGGTGTCTCTGCCGGGCAGCCGCCCGCCGGCGGCGAAGACGGACGTCCCGTCTACCCGCCCGGCCACGCAACCGGCCCCGCGCTCCGCTCCCGCACCGGGCCAAACGGTGGTGGCCCTCGACGCGCGCAGCGGCCCGGCCACGCGACCGGCAAGCCAGCCGGCCACCCGGCCGGAAGACCGGACCGAAGGCATGAACGTGTACGCCGCGGAGTTCCACGGCCGGGTGAACGTGGACCAGGGCGAGAACCGCATGCACGGGGCGGACGTGCTGCGGCTGGTGTTCGAGTGGACCGGCGGCGACCGGCTGGAAAGCGGCGTGCCGCGAGACAGGCCGGCCCCGGCCGAGCCGCGGGCCACGGCGCCGCGGACCCGGCCCGCCGCGACCGGCGCCGCGCCGGCGAGCAGGCCGACGACGGCGCCCGCTTCCGCTCCCGCCACGACGGCCCCAACACCCCAGGCGACCAAGCCGCCTGAGCCGATGGTCATTACCTGGTCCGGCCCGCTGACCGTTCGGCCGCTGCGCTACACGCCGAACCCGTCCGACAAACGCTACGAGATCAGCGGCACCGGGCCGGCCATCACGCTCTCGGACGGGCGAGCGGAGGCCGAATGCACGGAGTTTCTCTACCGCGGCCCGCAGGAGGATGGGAGCCTTTCCGGCACGCCGCAACGCCCGGTGCGGTTGACGCTGGGAGAGAACCAGAGCGTGGAATGCCGCGAGGTGGACTTCGATCGGCGCAACGGGCGGGCCACGCTGCACGGTCCCGGCCGGATGCAACGGAGCGGCGGCGACGACGTTTCGCTGCTCGCGCTGCGCCCGACGGAGACCGCGACCACTGCCCCGACGACCGCCCCGGCGGGAACCGACGGCGCCAAGGCCGACCGGATCACCTGGCGGGATACCGTCTTTGTGCGGTTCCGCGAAGGCGGCGGGCAGGACGGGCCGCCGGGCATTCAGCAAGCCCATTTTCGCGGCGACGTGCGGCTTCGGCAGGGCGGTTCGGCGGACTCCGTTTCCTGCGACGAGCTGATCGTCGAGATGGACCCGAGTGTGGAGGGGCGCATCCGCGGCGCGAAGGCCCTCGGCGACGTGCGGGCGCGGCAGGGCACGGCGGCCATTGCCGCCGGTGAGGCGCTGCTGACGTTCCGGCCCTCGGAAGATCCCGCCGGCCCGGAGGTGGAGCCGGTGTTCGTAACGGCCGGCGGCGGCGTGCGGATCGAAGATGTGCGTGACGGGCAGAAGGTGCTCGCCATCGCCGAACGCATGGAGGCGGACCTGCTCGCCCGCACGGCCAAGCTCATCGGCACGGCGGACAAGCAGGCCCAGGTGGCCCAGGCGGAGAACCGCATCTTCGGCGAGGTGATCGAGTTTCGCGAGAAGGATGAGTTCGCACGGGTAATCGGGCCGGGCAGGGTTTCCTTCCAGACCGACCGCGACCTGAACGGCGCCAGGCTCCAGGAGCCCCGGCCCATCTCCATCGCCTGGCGGCGGAGGATGACCTACGAGGGCAAGCGGAACCAGCTCCAGTTCAGCGGGAGCGTGCAGCTCGCCAGCGGCCCCGACGGCATGGACTGCCAGGAGATGGTTGTGCTGCTGGCCGAGCCGCCGAAGCCCGCCACGGCGCCCGCCGCGGCGCCCCGCGACGGGGCGGACGGGCTGGGGATGGACTTGGCCGACTTCAGCGGCCGCACGCTGACGATGATCACCGCCACCGGCGACGTGCAGGTCCGCAGCCGCCGCCGCGACGAGAAGCAGCGATTCATGCGGTTGCTGCTGAAGGCCGACAGCCTCCAGTACGACGTGCCGAAGGAGAACATGCTCGTGGCCGGTCCGGGCACGCTGATGGTGGAGGACTATCGCATCCGCGAGGAACGCCCGGCCCGCCGCGACAACGAGGAAATGCAGGCCGCGCTCGTGCGGCCGTGGCAGACCGTCTTCAACTGGACCAAGCTCATGGAGCTCAAGCAGAACGAGCGCAAGGTGGTTCTGGAGGGGAAGGTCGTGATGGTGCACCGCAGTGGAGACCAGATCGAGCTGCAGCAGCAGCTCAAGGTTCCCCTGCCGGACAGACTGCCCCCCGGCCGCCGCACGTGGATGACGTGTGAGCGGATGATGGCGCAGTTCAGCGAGCCGGACGCCACGGTGGAGGCCGCGGCTGACGGCGAGGCGGAGTTCGTCGGCCCACGGCTGGGCCCGCTGCGGGAGTTCAGCGCCACCGGCAAGGTGTACCTGAAAGACGGCGACCGCCAGCTCCGCACGGCCGTCGCCGAGCGGCTTCAGTATGATGGCGAGAAAGACCTCGTGTGGCTGGAGGGCGAGCGCACGGCCCGCCGCGTCACCAACGCCACGCTCACCCTGGAAGACAAAGATGCCGGCGCCTCGCAGGTGGTCACCAGCCCGAGCATTCTCTGGTTCCGCAAGACGGATAAGATCGTGGCCGAGGAAGTGAGCGGCGGCGGCTCGCGGTAGGGGGCGGTCAGCGTTCCGCTGAAGCGCGCTCCGCCGGGACGTTCATCGAGCCGACGCGGTATCCCTCCAGGTCCACCGTGACGTAGCGGAACCCAAGCGCCTTGAGTGCCTTGGCCAACTGTCGCCGCTCGTCTATCACGCGGGGGATGTCCGCCGGGTCCACTTCGACGCGGGCCAGGTCTTCGTGGCTCCGCACCCGGTAGTTGGCGAAGCCCATCTCATGGAGCACGTCCTCGGCTTGGGCGATGCGGTCGATCTTCTCGGGCGTGATCCGCTCCCCCACGGGGATGCGGCTGACCAGGCACGCCATGGCCGGACGGTCCCAGCCGACGATCTCCATCGCCCGGGAGACCGTGCGGATATCGTCCTTGGTCATGTGCGCTTCCAGCAGCGGGCGGCGGATGCCGAACTGCTCTTCGGCCCGCATGCCGGGGCGGTAGTCGGCGGCGTCGGACAGGTTCGAGCCGGTGACCACGGCCTGCATGCCGCGCTGGCGGGCGAGGTCTTTCAGGCGGCCCAGCAGCAGGCGCTTGCAGTAGAAGCAGCGGTCGGCGGGGCTGGCCGTCAGGTTGGGGTCGGCCAGTTGGGGGGTGGGAATCTCGACCAGCTCCACGCCGACGGTCTCGGCGAATCCGCGGCCGCTGGTCAGCTCCCGTTGCGGAAAGATGGTGCTGACGGCCATCGCGGCGAGCACGTTCTCCCGGCCGAGCGTCTCGGCCGCCAGCGCCAGCAGCAGGCTGCTGTCCACGCCGCCGGAAAACGCCACCACCACACGCCGAAGCTCTCGCAGCACGCCGCAGCACGCGTCGAGCTTTCTGCGCAATTCCTTGTCGAGCGCCGGGATGGATGATTTGGCCATGGATTCTCCGTATGTATTCTATCCCGCGGGCGAGCCGTGGGCAAATCGACTGACCGGCCCGGGCTCCGGGGACGATGGACCATTGCGGCGGCGAGAGGCGATCCAGCGCGCGGCGGACGGCTTTGGCGGGGGGCGAGGAAGACTGCCTGCCCATGGCAAACGCCCACGAGGGCGTATAGAATCTGCGCGGAACAGGAGAAAGAATGATGGAATTGCATCCATACAAGTTCGAGCCGATCTACAAAGAGAAGATCTGGGGCGGGCGCAGCCTGGAGCGGCTCTTCGGCCGGGCGCTGCCGCGGGGCAGGAAGATCGGCGAAAGCTGGGACCTGGCGGACCTGGAGGAGGGCGTCAGCGTGGTGGCCAATGGCGCCGAGGCCGGCAAGACGCTCACGGAACTCACGGCCGTGCTCGGAGAGCAGCTTCTCGGCGGGGCGGCGGCGCTGGAGAGCGGGCGCTTTCCGCTGCTGCTGAAGATTCTCGACGCCAACGAGATTCTCTCTCTGCAGGTGCATCCGGACGAGCGGGCCGCGGCCGAGATCCCCGGCGCGGCGCTCAAGACCGAGTGCTGGTACGTGTTGGAGAGCCGGGGCGGGTACATCTACAAGGGCGTGCGGGCGGGCGTCACGCCGGAGCAGTTTCGCGCGGCCATCGAGGCCGACCGGGCGGAGGATGTCTGCCGCCGCATCGACGTGGCCGCGGGCGACTTCCACTACCTCCCGGCCGGGCTGGTGCACGCCATCGGTCCGGGCATCGTGGTGGCGGAGGTGCAGACGCCGTCGGACACCACCTATCGCGTGACGGACTGGGGCCGCGGGCGCGAGATCCACGTGGAGCGATCCCTCCAATGCACGCGGCTGGACTTGACCGGCGACGATCCGCCCGGCGCGGACGGCGAGGTGCTGCTGGTGACGGACTACTTCTCCGTGGCCCGCCGCACGGCAAAGGCCAACACCCCGGCCGTGCTGCCGCGGGGACGGTGCGCGGCGGTGATGCTGCTGGAAGGCCGGGCGGAGGTTATCCACGACGGGCCGTCGGGCAAGGTGGTCTCCGCGACGGCGGGAGACACGCTGCTGGTTCCGGCGGGCCTGGGCTTCGCGGACCTCAACCCGCCGACGGACTGCACGTGGCTGGAAGTGACCTTGCCGGAGGACCAATGAGCGGCATTCGAATCCAGAAAGTGTTGAGCGAGCAGGGCGTCGCGAGCCGCCGGGCCATCGAGGAGATGATCGTCGAGGGGCGCATCACGGTCAACGGCTCGCTGGTGCGGGAGCTGCCTTGCTTCGTGAACCCGCGCTCGGATGACATCCGCGTGGACGGGCGGCGCGTGCGCATGCACGCCGAGAGGCCGGCCTACTTCCTGCTGAACAAGCCGCGCGGCGTCGTGTGTACGCAGAAGGATCCGCAGGGCCGGCCGCGGGCGGTGGACCTGGTGCGCGGCACGGGCGAGCGGCTCTACTGTGTCGGACGGCTGGACGTGGAAAGCACGGGCGTGATATTGCTGACCAACGACGGCGAGCTTACGCAGCACCTGACGCACCCAAGCCATGGCGTGATCAAAACCTACGTGGTGGAGGTCGCCGGCCGCCCGGGCGAGCAGGACATTGCGGCGCTCAAGAAGGGCACGTACCTTGACGGGCGGCGCACGCAGCCGGTGCAGGTGAAGGTGCTCCGCAAAAGCCCCGAGCGCAGCCTGCTGGAGATCCGCCTCTCCGAGGGGCGCAACCGCGAGATCCGCCGCATTCTGGCCCGGCTGGGCTACCGCGTGCGGCGGCTGCACCGGCGGGCGATCGGGCCGGTGACGGACCGGGGGGTGAAGATCGGCAACTTCCGCCCGCTGCGCCCGGCGGAGGTGGACAAACTGAGACAGATCGGGCGAGCCGCGCCCGGCAAGGCCGCAAAGGCTGGAAGGGCCGGCAAGGCCGGAAAGGACAAACGGAAACATGGCTGATACGCACCAGTTCCTGGCGATGGACTTCGGCGCCGAGAGCGGGCGCGGCATTCTCGTGACGCTGCGGGACGGGCGGGCGGAGATGGAGGAGCTTCACCGCTTCGCCAACCGCCCGGTGCGCCTGGCCGGCACGCTCTACTGGGACCTGCCCTCGCTCTACGCCGAGATGCTCCAGGCCATGCGCCTCTGCGCGGAGAAGGGCGCGAAGCCCGCCAGCATGAGCATCGACACGTGGGGCGTGGACTTCGGCCTCTTGGACGAGCAGGGCAATCTGCTCAGCAACCCGGTGAACTACCGCGACGCCCGCACGGAGGGCATCCACGAGTACTCGAACCCCACGATGGACGTGAGCGAGATCTTCTCGCTGACGGCGTACGAGCCGTGGCCGATCGCCTCGCTGTTCCAGTTGCTGGCGATGCAGCGCGACGGCTCGCCGCTGCTGGGCATGGCCAACAGCTTCCTGAACATGCCGGACCTGCTGGCGTACTTTTTGACCGGCGAGAAGCGCAATGAGCTTTCCATCCTCAACACGTCCAACCTGATGGGCACGGACTGCCGCTGGGCGGAGAAGATCATCGACGCCTTCGGCCTGCCGCGCGGGATGTTCGGGGAGTTGATCTCCCCGGCCACGCAGTCCGGCGTGCTGCGTGCGGACGTGGCGGAGGCGACGGGGCTGGGCGAACTTGCGGTGATCGCCACGTGCGGGCACGACACCTCGGCCGCGGTGGCGGCGATTCCCGCCGAGGGCGAAGACTGGGCCTTCCTGAGCTGCGGCACGTGGAGCATCCTCGGCTCGCTGATCGACGCCCCGGCCGCCACGCCGCGCTGCCTGGAACTGGGCTTCACCAACGAGTACACCATTGGCGGCTGGTACATCGCCCGCAACATTCTGGGCCTGTGGCTCGTGCAGGAGCTGCGCCGCAAGTGGGACACCCCCGGCGACCCGTGGGACTACGAGCGCATGACGGCCGCGGCGCAATCCGCCGACGCCGTCGCGCTGGTCGACTGCTCGGACAGCTCCCTCATGGCCCCGGCCGACATGGAAGAGGCTTTGCTGGCGCTCATCCGCACATCCGGGCAAGCGGCGCCGCAAGGGCGGGGGGCGTTGGTGCGCTGCGTGCTGGAGAGCCTGGCCCTGGAGTATGCCTACCGGATGCAGTGCGTGGCGGAGCTGACCGGCCGCAAGCGGAACGCCCTGTACATGGTGGGCGGCGGCATCAAGAACCGCCTGCTGTGCCAGCTTACCGCCAATGCCTGCGGCGTGGCGGTGCATGCCGGGGCCGACCAGTGCACCGCGCTGGGCAACGGGCTGGGGCAGGCCCTGGCGCTGGGCGTGCTGGGCAGCCGCGAGGAGATTCGCGACGTGATGCGCTCCTCGACGCGGACGGAGACCTACGAGCCGCAAAACGCGGACGCCTGGGCCGAGAAGCGTGCGGCGTACGCCAAACTGCAGGGCCGCGGGTAGGGGGGCGGATAACCGGGCGCATAATTCAGGCCCGCCGGGACCATCCCGGCGGGCCTCGCTCAACACGCATCCCTGGAGGGCCGCACTCAGGCTTTGCGGCGGCGCCTGCTCACGAGCGTCGCCACCCCGCCGGCCGCGAGCACGACCAGCGTCATCGGCTCGGGAACATGATTCACCTGCGCGATGTAGATGCGGTTCTCAGGGAAGTAAACTTCCGTACCGGCGACCGGGTCGCCGTTGATGTCCATCTCCGCGTAAAAGAGCTGCCCGTCGTCCACCGTGCGGGTCATGTCCACGAAGAACACGATCGCCTGGGGGTCCGTCTGCTGGGTGCCGGCCGCGCCCGGCGTGGAGTCGCCGAAGTCCCAGAACACGACCTTCTGGATGCCGCCGCCAAGACCGGTGCCCGGGTCGAAGTCCTCGAACACGCTGGTGTCGAGGTCGATGCGGATGACCTGCTGGTCCGCCCAGTCGGAGTTCGGGTCGGCCGGGTCGAAGTTGTCCTTGCCGCCGAGTCCGTTGATCACGCCGCCGGCGTTCGATCCCGCGCCGAAGGGAGAGCCGAGGCTCGGGTCGGTGCGGTCCCGCTGGAGGAAGGCGTCCTGGTACTCGTAGCCCAGGCTGGTGAGGATGTCCGCCGGGCTCTTGCCGTTGATGATCACGTCGGGGTCCGTCAGGGCGTACGGGTCCGTCTCGTAAAGCTGCATGGAGGCGACCACCGCGTCGAAGGCGGCCTTGGCCACGACCTCGTTGTTGCCGAAATTCTCCATGAAGCGGCGTTTGTTGATATCCCAAAGGTAGCCGACGTCGGCGCCGTCGAGGTCCGTGTAGTTCGGCGGCTGGAGCTGGCCATGAACCATGTCCGCTGCGAAGCGGTCCAGCGTGAGGATGGAGATATCGTTGCTCAGCGAGACGGCCGGGTTCGACCGCGTGGCCTGGGCCGCGCCGCCGGCGTCCTGGTAGGTGGTGTCCCGCTTGCCGTCGTGCACGAAGATGTCCATCTTCAGCCGCCCGGCGAGGGTCTGGTCGTACTGGGCGGCGTTCGAATCTCCCTGGTGGTCATTGGCCACGAAGCCCAGCGCCCAGCCATTGGTGTAGCGGTTGCGCAGGGCAAGTTCGGCCTTCTTTTTGAGGTACCAGTCGGCGCCGTTCGGCTCGGTGTAGTCCGGCCAGTCGACGTTGTCGAACTGGCTGTAGGTCATGTAGAAGTTCAGCACGCCGGACTCCCGGCTGAGCCAGAAGTTGTCGGCCGCGTTCGAGCTGACCGGGTTCATGGGCGCGCCCATGTAGTCGCCGGCGGTCTCGAAGACGCTGCGCTTCTTGTAGTTGTACTGGGTGTGGGCGGACTCCACCGTCCACCAGTTCTTGAACTCCGAGACGTAGGTGTCGCCGGGGTCCAAAATGCCGTTGGCGCCTTTCACGTCGTTTTTGTCGCTGAAGATATACCAGTCGCGGACGTAGTCCGGGCGCAGGTCGCGATAGAGGACGTTCTCGGCCGTGTTCGTCGGCACGTGGTAAGCCACGTCGCCATTGGTGAAGGCAGTGGGTTCCTGAAGGGCGGCCATTGCCCCCCCCGACGCACCAAGCACAAGCAGCACAGCAAGACTGTAAGTGAGCGTTGAGCGATACATTTCTTAAACCTCCCTGGGTGCGCCATAGCGCACCGACCCTGATCAATCTGCACACAAAAAGCGTGAGCAATAAACATGCGGGCCTTGGCCGGATCAAATGGTCCCCGAGCGGGGGCGACTCCGTCTAGGCCCCTCCGCGACCAGTCCACACAGATTCGGTCCTGAGCAAGGACCTCTGGTCGTGGAGCAAAGCCTGCAACCTCACAACACCCTGAATTCTAAGCGGATATTACGTAATTGTCAAGCCGCCAAATTACGATATAAATCTGCCTGAGCAAATCTACCGGGGCCATCCAAGGCCCCGTTCGGCCGAGGCCGAACAGCCGCATCGATCCCCATCGTACCGCGCCCCTGCTGATTGGCAAGAGGCATTCTCGGCCGAGACGGGCCGCCGCGGCCAATTTCACGCGGCGGAAACGCGGCCCATACAGATTCTTTACAACATCCGGGATGGCGGAGGCTGCCATTCCTGCGGGCCGTGCGGCGTCCGCGGCAGAATGTGACATGCCGCGACGGGGGGCTCGAAATATAGAAACGCATATGCAGCAAGTACTTGCGGTCACTGGCATTTTACTTGCTTATGCTTGTGGTGCAGAGCATCAGGTACACGGTGGCCCAGTGGACCACCCAGAACGCAACGGAAAGGGGCTGTTTATGGCAATTTACAGATGGCCGGCCGGTTGGGATCCGCTGCAGGGTCTGCGGACCATGCACCGCGAACTGGAGCGGTTCCTTGGAGATGGGATCACCAGCGCCGCCCGGCGCATCGGCGGAGGCAGCTATCCGCCGGTGAACGTGTGGAACGGCCCGGAAGAAATGGTCGTGCAGTGCGAGGTTCCGGGCGTCTCGCGGGATGAGATCGAACTGTCGATCACCGGCGAGACGCTGGTGATCAAGGGAACCAAGAAGCCCCCGGCCGAAGAGGCCCAGGCGCGCTACCAGCGTCGGGAGCGAGGCTACGGCGACTTCAACCGGACGATCGTGCTGCCGGACAAGGTGGAGGCCGAGCAGGTGGAGGCCTCGCTGAAGGCGGGCATCCTTAGCGTGCGGCTGCCGAAATCCGAGGCGGCGCGGCCGCGTCGCATCCAGGTGAAGTAAGGCGGGAGACACGAACATGACCGAACAACAGAAAGTACAAGTCAACGCGGAGCCGGCCCGCCGGTCGGAGACGGCCGACACCTCGGCGCCGCTGGTGGACATTTACGAGCGTGAGGACGGCACGATCGTCATCGAGGCCGAACTGCCCGGTGTCGAGGTCGACGGCGTGGACATCGGCGTGGACAAAGGCGTTCTGAGCCTCGAAGCGCAGGCGAACGTGCCGGAGTTGGGCGAAGGCTTCTCCTGCACGTACGCCGGCTTCGGCGCGGAGCGGTTCTTCCGCGCGTTCGCCCTGAGCGACGGCGTGGACCGCGACGGCATCCACGCCGAGATGGCCGACGGCGTGCTGACGGTGACGCTGCCTCGCGCCGCGGCCGCCCGGAGCCGGAAGATCGAGATCAAGCAGGGCTGACGCGCCCGCCGCTCGCGCTCGGTGCTCGCGCTCGGTTGACATCGCGTCCCGCCGGGTCTACGATTCCGCGTGGAGTCAAAGACAGCCTTGGTCCACTAGTAGGGAGCCGATTCGATGGCCGATGGAAATGTACTCGAACTGACGGATGCGAATTTCGAGCAGGAAGTGTTGAACGCGGAAGTGCCGGCCCTGGTGGACTTCTGGGCGGAGTGGTGCATGCCCTGCAAGATGCTCGCCCCGGCCATCGAGGAGCTCGCCGCGGAGTATGGCGAGCGGGTCAAAGTGGGCAAGGTGGATACGGACAACAATCGCGAAATATCAATGAAGTTCGGCATCAGCGCGATCCCCACCGTGATCCTCTTCCAAGGCGGTGCGGTGGTCAAGAAGTTCGTCGGACTTCAGCAGAAGGCCGACCTCAAGGCCGCCATCGACGAACTGCTGCAATAGCCGGGCAGCCAAGCCGAAAGGGCGCGAAACCATGCGGAGCCTCACCCGTGAGCAGGTGCGGGCCGTGGACGCCTGCGCCATCGAGACGCTGGGCATCCCCGCCCTGATCCTCATGGAGAACGCCGGACGCGGCGCGGCGGATGCCGTCTGCCAGGCGCTTGGCCCGGTGGCGGGGCTGTCCGTGGCAATAGTGGCGGGGGGCGGCAACAATGGGGGCGACGGGTTCGTGATCGCCCGGCATCTGGCGATGCGCGGCGCCCGAACGGAAACCTTCCTCGTGTCCCCGGCCGAGAAGCTCTCCGGCGACGCGGCGGTGAACTATCGCGCCCTCGCGTCCCTGCGGCACACCATCCACGCAGTGCCGGAGGCCGAACTGGACTCGCTCGCCGATCGCCTCAGCGGCTTCGCCGTGGTGGTGGACGCCGTCGGCGGCACGGGCATCCGGGGGGCGCTGCGCGGCGGCGCGGCCGTGGCGGTTCAGCAGGTAAACGCCGCCCGGCAGGCCGGGGCGAAGGTGGTCGCGGTGGACATTCCCACCGGCCTGGACTGCGACACCGGCCGGGCGGAAGGCCCGTCCGTGCGGGCGGACCTGACCATAACGTTCGTGGCCCGCAAGAAGGGCTTCGACCGGCCGGGCGCCGGCGAGTACACCGGGCAGGTCATCGTGGCGGATATCGGCGTGCCGGCCGACGTGATCCGCGGCATCATCGAGCAAGGGCCATAGCCAAGGGAGCAGTCCGCAGCGCGTCAGATGACCACGCGCCCGCGGTTGTCCACCTCAAGCTGCGTGATGCCGGGGTGCTGCTTCTCCAGCTCCTGAAGCACTTTGCGCTGTTTGCGGGCGATGGCCTTCACCGCCGAGAGTTGATGGGCGAGGATGTCGCGGCTGGAGATCATCCCCACCGGAGCACCCTCCTCGATGATCGGCAGATGCCGAATTCCATGCTCGGCCATGATCTGCTGGGCCTTGGAGATGGACGTATCCAGCCCGCAGTAGACCACCTCGAATGTCATGATCTGCTTGACGAGCGTTTCTTCCGGATTCATCGCCTTGGCGACGACGGACTTGACGATGTCGCGCTCGGTAAGAATACCCTGCACGATCCCATCCCCATCCGTGACGACCAGGCAGCCGATCTCGTGGCGGCGCATGACACGGGCGGCCGCGTGGGCGGTGGCTTCCGGAGAAACGGTGAGCACGTTCTGTTCGCGGGTGATTTTGTCGACGGAACTGTTGGTCATCTGCCCGGTTTCCTGTCTTTCGCTTGACCATCCCCGACCCACCTCTTTTCTATCGGCACGAAGCGAGGCGAGGTTAGCAACGGCCCGGCAATGAAGGAAGAATCGTGCGAATGGACGGGGTGGGCCTGCCCCGTGCCGGAAAATGCCAAGCCGCGGGCCTTCCCGGCCGATGGGTATCCTATATTGCTGTCGGTGTCGGGCCGGTTTGGCGGTCTGTCGGAGGGTTGGCTTGAATTCGCGCAGATTCCAGTCTCTATCGCAAGCGTGCCAGCTTGTGCGTCCGATCTCCGTGTTCCTGGTGGCCACGGCCGTGGTGTCCATCGCCATGGCGATGGAGGGCTGGCAGATGGCCAGCGGCCTGCTGGCTGCTCTGATCGTGATGGTGGGCGTGCTGCTGGTGATCCAGATGTATCGCTCTCTCAGCCAGTTACGGGACGACTCGCTGGCCGTCTTCACCGGGGCCCGCAAGGCGGAGCACCACTACGTGGACGTGCTGCGGCGGATCGTCGGCTACGTGGAATCGCGCGATAAGTTCCATCAAGGTCACAGCGAGCGCGTCGGGCGGACTTCCGGCCAGATGGCCGAGGCCATGGGGATGGATGAGGGGACGGTGGGCCTCATGACGCTGGCCGGCCAACTGCACGACCTGGGCCTGCTGGCCGTCTCCGAGCAGGTCCTGGCAGACCGCGGCCACATCGGCGCGGACGCCTACCGCAACGTGCAGAAGCACGCGGAAGTCGGCTACGAGGTGCTCAGCCCCTTGCAGATGCTCCAACCGGTTCTGCCTGCCATTCTGCACCACCACGAGCGGATGAACGGAACCGGCTACCCCAAGGGGCTGGTGGGGGAGGCCATCCCGCTGGAGGCCCGCATTCTGGCCGTGGCCGATGCCTTCGACGCCATGACGCACGATCGTCCGCACCGCCCGGCCCTTTCGCAGATCGAGGCGCTGGGGGAGCTCCGCCGCTGCGCGCCGCACGGGTACGACCCGGCATGCGTGGAGGCCTTGGCCAAGGTGCGGCATCTGCCGGCGGCGCGGATCGATCCGCTTGGTCTGACCGCGGCGTGCGCGTAAAGGGTTCCGGCGGCGGCCGGCATGAGTGAAGGGGGGTTACTTCTCGTGGTTGCCCTCGCCGCGCTGCTTGCGGATCGCCAGAGATTCCACGCCATGGGGGCTCTCGCCGCGCGATTCGGCATTGGCCATGTTCTCGCGCTTGATGGCTTCGTACACCTCTTTGCGGTGTACGGGCACGTGAGCGGGGGCGTTGATGCCGAGGCGAACCTTGTCGCCGCGGATGTCGACGACGGTGATTTCCACGTCGTCGCCGATCACTATGGTTTCATCGCGTTGCCTTGACAGCACCAGCATCCGCGGCTCCTTCCCTGGAGTTGGCTGGGCCGGGGAGCACTCCCCAGTCTCGAAACCTGGCTCGCGTAACAGGTACAGATACAAGGTACATATCGGCCGATCGCCGCGTCAAGGTGAGAATGTTCTCGGCATATTGTACGCAAAGCCCGCGCAGCAGGCCAAGACCAGGCTTCTGCGCATGTTCCTGTTCCACAATCAATTGCGGGCGCAACATCCCTCGCGGCCTTGCCGGGCCGCCGATGGGGCCTTCGGCGGCGTTCCGGCCGCCCGCCAGGAGCTTTTCCCCGGCCGATGGGCGCCCCTGCAGGCGAAACTTGCCTTCGCGCCCGGCGGAAGATACCTTTCATGACATGACGGAAACACTCGACATTCACCCCCCCGCGGCCGTGGTGGAATGGGTGGGGGACCACAAACGAGGCTTCTTGCGCCTGCTGGACCAGACCCGCCTGCCGAACGAGGAGGCGTACCTCGACTGTAAAGACGCCCAGGCCGTCTGGAACGCCATCCGACGGCTGGTGGTGCGCGGCGCGCCGGCCATCGGCGTGGCGGCCGGTTACGGCATGGTGGTGGCCGCGCAGTGGGTGCCGGACGGCGCGGACTTCATGACCGGCCTGGAAGCCGCCGCCGAGTACCTGGAAAGCTCCCGCCCGACGGCCGTCAACCTCTCTTGGGCGGCGCGGCGGGTTCTCGCCCGCTCCCAGCGGACGATTTCGAATGACTGCGACGATATCCGCGAGGTGATGCTCGATGAGGCCCGAGCCATCCACGAGGAAGACAAGCGCCTGTGCATGGCCATCGGCCTCCATGCCGCGGAACTCATTACAGAGCACGCGGGCGTGCTGACGCACTGCAACGCCGGCGCGCTGGCGACGGCGGGCATCGGCACCGCCACGGCCGGTATGTACGTGGCCCACGCCCGGGGGCGCCGGTTCACCGTCTACTGCGACGAGACACGCCCGCTGTTGCAGGGCAGCCGGCTGACGGCGTGGGAACTGGCCCGGGCGGGCATCGACGCGACGGTCATCACCGACAACATGGCCGCCCAGGTGATGCGCGAGGGGCGCGTGGGCCTGGTGATCGTCGGGGCGGACCGGATCGCCGCCAATGGCGACGCGGCCAACAAGATCGGCACCTACGGCGTGGCCATCCTCGCCGCGCGGCACGGCATTCCGTTCTACGTGGCGGCGCCCTACAGCACGTTCGACATGAACCTGCCCTCCGGCGACAGCATCCCCATCGAGCAGCGCGGCTCGGAGGAGATCACCGAGGGCTTCGGCCGGCGCACCGCGCCCGAGGGCATCCAGACCTACGCCCCGGCCTTCGACGTGACGCCGGCGGAGCTGATCCGCGGCATCATCACCGACCGCGGCGTCATCGAGCCGGTGACCGTGGAGAACGTGCAGGCGATGATCGGCGCGTGAAATCGGGTGCCCGATAGCTTGGCCCGGCCGCGCGCCGAGCGTACACTGTATTGAGAAACACCAACCGCTGCCCTCAAAGGAGCTTCGCCATGCGGAAACGTCTACGTCGAATGCGCGTCCTCGTCCTTCTTGTCTTCGCCTCGACCTTCTGGGCGGTGGGTTGTTCGAAGAACCCCATCAGCGGGCGCAAGCAGTTGATCGCGATCTCCCGCCAGCAGGAGATCCAGATGGGGCAAGAAGCCGCACCGGAATTCGAGAAGGAATTCGGCGGCAAGGTTCCCGATGAGCAGTTGCAGCAGTACGTGCAGTCCATCGGCGACCGCCTGGCGGCGGTGAGCGACCGGCAGGACGTTCCGTACACCTTTGGCCTGCTGGCCAGCGACGTGCCCAACGCCTTCGCCCTGCCGGGCGGGCCGGTGTACGTGACGGCCGGGCTCATGCAGATCATGGACAGCGAGCGGGAGCTGGCGGCCGTGCTCGGCCACGAGATCACGCACATCGTCGCGCAGCACAGCGTGGAGCACATGCAGCAGCAGATGGGCGCGGCCGTGCTGGTGGAACTGGCCGGTATGGCGGCCGGGCCGGACAAGCAGGAGGCGGCCAAGGCCGCGGCGCAGGTGGCGGCGGGCATGGCGGTGCTTCGCTACAGCCGGAGAGACGAATACGAGGCGGACCGCGGAGGCATCAAGTACCTGGCGGCCGCCGGGTACAACCCGTGGGGGATGGTTGAGCTGCTGGAGCACCTCCAGCAACTGCATGACGGCCCGGAAGGCGGAATGCTGGAGGAGATGTTCATGACCCACCCGCTGACCTCTGAGCGCATCAAGGAGGCTCGCCAATATATCGAGCAGGACTATTCGAGCGCCTCAAAGGCCCAACCGGACCCGAATCGCGACCGCTTCCTGCAGATGCGGGCCAAGCTGCCGCCGTACATCGTGCGCCAGCAATCGCAATAGCCGCTGATTGCGGCAAACAGACAAACAACCAACCGACACCGCACAAGCAAACAACCTGCGGTGAACCATAAGCAGGTTATGGCAAGGCATACCCAATGCCCACGCTGCCGCTTCTGCTTGTATTTTGCCGCTTGTCCGTTTGGATAGAGGCTGTGCATTGGCCGTTTGCGGGATATCCGTTCGCCGTACGGCCCGACGGCCCCCCCGGTCCGCCGGGCCGTTCCGCAGCCCGCCGCTAGGGAGACTGGAGAGCCGTTCGCTCCGCGGCCCGGGCCACCACCTTGGACAGCAGCGGCCTCACGCCGTCCTGCAGGTCCGCCAGCGCCGCGGCGGGCACTGCCTCGGCGAGTTTCGCTTCCTGGATGCTGGTGTACATCGCCGCGGAGAGGCGCTTCTCGTGGGCGTCTCCCGTGGCCGTGCCGAGGATCATGCCCGTGCGGCAGTCCACCAGCGCCGCCTGGATGACGGTCTTGTGCTCCAGCGTGTTGCCGGGCACGAGCCACAGCCCCACGATGCTCCAGTACAGCGGGGCGGCGTCGTTGAAGTTATCCACCGTGCTGTCGCCCTGCATGTAGACCAGCAGCAGTTCGCAGCCCATCCGCGCCGCCGCCACGCGCAGCGAATGCAGTGTGAGCTTCGGCTCCTCCAGCGAGTCGCCGAAGGCCAGGTTGCTGATCGGCTGCACGCCGCGGATGGCCTCGTGCTTCGCGGCGATCTGCTCCCACTGTTGCAGTTCCGCGCCGTCGATGCGGGCCAGGCGCGGCTGGTAGTAGCCGCAGTGGTCATCGAGCTTCGCCACCGCGATCGACGTCGGCAGCTTGGCCCGCACGTCCACCTCCAGCAGCTTGGCGATGTCCTCGTCCGTCATGGACTTCTCGAGCTGCGATAGCTGCTCTTCGTCCTCCACCAGTCCGCTTCGCGCCCAACTGACCTTTGGATCGACCAATGCAAAGTGAGACGTGCATCCGCCGGCCGCCGCCGTCAACAGCAGAAGAAGCATCATCGCCTGTTTCATCTTCGTTCTCCCTTCGGCCGGCGGAATGCCGGCGTCCGCCTTCCCATACCCCGACCGCTGGAGCTTGCGCAGAAATCCTCTCTCGCCTCCGTGCGCGGAATTGCGTCCAGGCCGTTGACGGAGCGGCGTCATTCGTGGAACATTCCTCTCGATTGCTCTATTCAGGGGCGCCGCTTGAGTTCACAGGACGCACAACAGATCGATCGCTGCCTTGCCGGCGATCAGGAGGCCTTCGCCCGGCTCTACGAGACGTACGCCCGGCGGATCAAGGCGTACTTCCTCCGCAGCGGGTTCGACATTTCGGCCGCGGACGACTGCGTGCAGGAGACATTTCTGCGCGTGCATTCGTCGCTGGCGACGTTCGACCCCGATCGCGGCGCGTTCAGCGTGTGGCTGTACGCCATCGCCCGCAATGTCACCCGCCGGCAGTGGGAGCGCCGCAAGCAGCCGGACAACTTCGACGCGGAACTGGCCGAGCAGGTCTTCGCCGTCAGCGATAACCCCGGCCTCCACGCCGAAGCCCGCGAGGAAGGGAACGCCGTGCAGGCGTGCGTGGAGGCGCTGCCGGGCGAACTGGCGAATATCGTGCGGCTGCGGTACGTCGAGGCCCGCACCACGCGCGGCATCGGCGAGTTGACGGGCCTGCCGGAGTCGACCGTTCGGCTGCGGCTCCAGCAGGCCAGCGACCTGCTGGCTCAGTGTCTGCGGTCCAAGGGAGTAATCGAATGATTCCGCGCGACCCTGCGCGGGCGGCCCGCCCGGCGGATATAGGTGGATGGACATGAACGCACAAGGCGACAACCCCGGCGGCCCGGTGGACCGGCTCCTGCGGCAGTGGGGGGCGCGGCAGGCCGTCCACTCGGCCGAGCCGCCCCAATGCCCGCAACCGGAGGCGAGGAAGCCCGAAGCCCCGAAGGCCCCGCCCGCCGAGCCGGCGCGGCGGCGGCAGGCCCCCGCGCCCGTGTTCTCGGTGAGGTTCCTGGCCCCCGCGGCCGCCGCGGCGATGCTGCTGATGGCCGTGGCGTTCTGGCTGGGCTCGATGCTGCCCCGCAACGGCGAAACCGCCGCCGACCCGAACGAGCTCGCGGCGGAGCGGGCGGAACTCGCGGCCGCCGAGAAGAAAGCCGAATCGCACCGCATTGAAGGCGAACGGCTCCAGCGTCGCCTGGAGGAGCTTCACCGGGACAACGCCCGGTTGCAGCAGCAACTCATCGCGAGCACCCAACCCGGCCCGGAGGTGGAGCAGTTGGAGACGCTGCGGCAGGAACTGGCCAAAGCCGAAGACCGCGCCGGCGAGTTGCGGCGGCTTGCCGGGCAGTCTGAGGCGGCAGCGGCGCGGCTTCGGGCCGAGCGCGACGCGCTGGAGGGGCGGCTGAAGGAGACGGCGGCCGAACTGGCCAAGGCCCAGGGCAATGAAGACGCCGCCCGAAAGCTCGCCGCCCTGCGGCAGGTATACGCCGAGGAGACGAAGCGCCTGCGAGAGATGCACGACGCCATGCTGGCCCGCGCCCGCAAGGCCGAGCAGGAGGCCTCGCTGGCCAGGACCGGGCAGAAGCTGCTGCTGGCCCGCGTGCAGGCGGCGTATCTGAAGGCCGCCGCCCCGGACACGGCCGGCCTGCAGCAGCGCCAGGCGGCGGCCAGGCGGGCGAACCTGCTGGCGCGCTGCGGGATGATGGGTCGGCTCGCGCGCGGCCGCAACACGAAGCAGACCATCGAACAACTGGAGACGATCCTAACCCGGCTGGACCTGCTGGACCGCTACGACGCGAGAACGGAAGCCGCGTTCGGTTCGCTGCTGGCCGAGAGCGGCGTGCTGGCCGGCATCGACGCCGCCCTCGCCGCCGCGGAGCCGGAGACGGTGCAGGAGTTCCTGCTGGAAGCGAAGCTCGTGCTGGAAGGAGCGGCCGGTGCGGCGTAGGTTCGCCATTCTGCTTCTTGCCGCGGCCTTGCCGGCCGGTTGCGCGCAGCAGGCGGGCCTAGGGTGGATGGTGTTCGACCGGCCGCCCGGCGAGCGAGACGCCGCCGCGGAGAATGCCTACCAGGAGGCCGCGAACGGGCGGCAAGGCCCCGCCCAGGCCGAGGCGGACCTGGAGGAGGGCGTCTCGCTGGCGACGAAGCTGAACTATGCAGCCGCCGGCGCGCGGCTGCACAGTGCGCTGCGGCAGTTCGAGGCCGTGGGAGATGAACACCGCGCCGCCGAGGCGACCTTCTGGCTGGGCTACTGCAGCGAGAAGCTTGGCCGGCCGGACGCGGCCGATACGTTCTATAGCCGGCTGCTGGAGCGGTACCCCAACGCGGCGACCGCCGAGATGGCCCTCCGCCGGCAGGCGGCGCTCGGCGGCCCGCCGATGCCGCCGACCACGCGGCCGGCGACAAAGCCCAACCCGTCATAGGCAGTCCATCGCCTCGCTGTTCGCCTCTCACCCGCAAGGCGTGATCGTCAGCGGGAAGCACCGCATCTGCGGGAAGGCCTGCTCGACCTTCCGCATGGCCTCGTGGCGGTCGGCCGCGCCGCGTGCGACGAACTGGGCGGTGCCGTCTCCCTGGCTGCCGACGCCCTTGCCGCCGTGGATGTGCGCGGCGATGGACTCCAGGCCCAGCACGCCGTGCAGCAGGGGGCTGGCGAGTTGCTCTGGCGAGTGCGGGGCGATCTCGCGGTCGAAGACCGCCTGGGCCTCGGTCATCAGCCGACCGAGTTCCGCGGCGTCTCCGGCGTTCACGGCCCGGTACGCCCGGCGGAGGATGCGTTCGTTGCCCGGCCCCAGGGCCCGCCGCAGCGGCTCGGAGTGCTCGTAGGCTTCGCGCAGGTCTTCCAGGATGCGCACCGTGTCTTTCCGGCCGGCGAGGTCCACCAGGAACATGGGCAGCGGCCCGCCGGGGAAGGCCGGCTCCACGCGGGCGTCGCCGCGGCCGGTGAACGTCAGCAGCACGGGCGTTTTGCCGTAGATGCAGGCCTGGTCCATCCGGCCGCACTGGCTGCCGGTGAGCCGCTCGCCGCGGTAGGCGGCGTCCATCAGCTCGTGGGGGAAGAGGCCCAGCTCATAGACGGCGTCAAACGCTTTGGCCACGAGGATGCACACGGCCGCGGAGCTGGACACGCCGCGTTTCAGCGGAAGGTCCATGGCGGTGATGCGAAGCTCCAGGCCGCCGGTCACCCCCGGCCGGGTGAGCATCTCGTGGGCCGTGCCCGCGCAGTAGCGGAAGAACTCGTCCCGGTCTTCGGCGGCCTGCCGGAGTTGGCCCGCCTCCCACGGGCAGGCCATCTGCCGCGTGCGGCCGGTGGGGCGGCCGACGACGTCCGGCACAAGCGTCTCCACGACGAACTGCTCGGCGGGGCGCGCCTCGGCCGAGAGGCCCTGGTCGGTGCCGACGACGAGGCAGTAGCCCGGATGCCGGCCGAAGTGAGCCGCCCAGTCCGAATGCTCTCCGAACAGGCACAGACGGCCGGGCACGAAGAGCTTGGCGGTGTTGAGGGGCGGGCTGTCCATGGTTCACTCGCCGCGGACCATCACGTTGTGCAGCTCGCGGAAGCGCCAGTTCATCGCGTGCAGCAAGATGCCCAGCACCACGCTCATGGCCGAGAGAATCATCAGCCCGGTGGCCAGGATGGCCCGCGGGTAGTGGGGCACCTCGCCCGTGGTGAAGTAATCGTGGACCGGCAGCCAGCCGAAGACCAGGCCCAGCACGAACAGCACGATGCCCACGCTGCCGAAGAAGGTGAGCGGCTTGAAGGCCCGGGCCAGGTTGAACAGCTTCCAGAGCACGCGGAAGCCGTCGCGGAAGGTGTTCAGCTTGGAGACGCTGCCGGGAGGCCGCCGGCGGTAGGGCACCTGCACCTCCACCAGCTTCAGCCGGTAATAGAGCGTGTGGATGGTCAGTTCCGTCTCGACCTCGAAGCCGGGGGAGACGACCGGCACCCGCTTGCTGACGCGGCGGTTGTAGGCCCGGTATCCGGAGAGGATGTCCGTGAGCCTGACGCCAAAGATGGCGTTGATGAGCCCGCGGACGAGCTTGTTGCCCATCACGTGCAGCGGCCGGAAGGACTTGTCGGTGAAGTCCGAGAGGCGCGCGCCCACGGTCATGTCCGCTTCGCCGTCCATCACCGGCTGGAGCAGGGCGTGGACGCTCTCGGCCGGATAGGTGTCGTCGCCGTCGACCATCACGCAGTAGTCGGCCTCGACGCGGTCGAACATCGCCTCGACCACGTGCCCCTTGCCCGCCCGCGGCTCCTTGAGGACGATCGCGCCGTGGTCGGCGGCGATGCGGGCGGTCTCGTCCGTGCAGCAGTTGTCGAACACGTAGATCGCGGCGTCCGGGAGCTGCGCGCGGAAGTCGTCCACCACCTTGCCGACGGTGGCCGCCTCGTTGTAGCAGGGAATCAACACGGCGATGCGTGGGTCACGGTCCATGGGAGCGGATTCTACGCCACGCCGCACGTGGCGACAAGTCGCGGACGGATGGGACAAACGGCCTACTGTCAAACAGCCAACTCACAAGCAGACACCCAAACAATAAGAAGGCATACTGCCGGCCACGCCGTGCGCGGGCCGTTGCTTGCTGTTGGCCGTCTGGCCTCTTGTTCGTTTGCCGTTCTAACCGCGTTTCCACGGCGGCACATCCGGCAGGCGCCGCAAAAAGTCGTCGATCAGCGCCCGCTCGTAATCGCAGGTCCAGCGTGCTCAGCAGGGCCAGGAAGCGGTTGCACCCGCGGCTGCGGCTGTAGAGGTTGACGAAGTCCCACACGTCCCGGATGATCTGCCCTCGCGACTTCGAGCGGTCTTGATCGAAGACGCGACGATGGCGAATAGCTCTTCGCCTTCACTCTGCAAAGGCAGGACGAGCGCCTGCTTCGCCAGCCCTGCCTCCATGATGAACTCCATCCAGAATATGGACTCGTCCGTCTCTTCCTGAACGATGCCCAACTTAGCAAGGAACTCCGCTTTCGATCTGCCGAGGCAGGCCGCGCGGTAGTTCGCCGCGGCGCCGGTCGCCGAGCGGATCAATCGACTGGCCGCCACATTGCCCGTTCGAGTTCTGGGCAGGGACTCCGCCAGGCGCGTCGCCCGCAAGGCGAACTGCATAAAACGATTCTTCATCTCGTCCGGGTTCATTTTCACACCCCCACTGAGGGCCGATCCGATTGACGCCAGGCGCTCCCATGGCGCCTCGGTCTTCCCCTTCCATTCAACCAATTGTCAATTGGCAATGGTCAATCGTCAATGCCCTCAGACTCCCGAGTACGCGCTGAAGCCCCCATCCACCGGCACCACGACGCCGGTGACGAACTTCGCCGCGTCGGAGATCAGCCACAGCAGCGTGCCGACCAGTTCGTCCGGCCGGCCGTAGCGGCCCATCGGCGTGTGGTCGATGATCTGCCGGCCGCGGGGCGTGGGGCTGCCGTCCTCGTTGGTCAGCAAAAAGCGGTTCTGCTCGGTCAGGAAGAAGCCGGGCGAGATCGCGTTCACGCGGATGTCCGTCGAGTGGTTCTGGCACATGTACGTGCTGAGCCACTGCGTGAAGTTGCTGATGGCGGCCTTGGCGGCGCTGTACGCGGCGATGCGCGTCAGCGGCCGCAGCGCGTTCATGGAGGATATGTTGACGATCACGCCGCGCTTGCGGTCCGCCATGCCCCGCCCGAAAACCTGGCTGGGCAGGATCGTGCCCAGGCAGTTCAGGTCGAAGACCCAGCGGACGGCGTCGGCGGGCAGGTCGAAGAACAGGCTTTCGGGCGGCACGCAGGTGGCCTGCTTCTTGTTGCCGCCCGCGCCGTTGATGAGCACGTCCACGGGGCCGAAGGCCGCCTCCACGTCGGCCGCGGCCTTGGCGACCGCCTCCAGCTCCAGCACGTTGCAGAAGACCGCCTTCGCCGTGCCGCCGGCGGCCGAGATCGACTGGGAGACGGCCTCGGCGCCTTCGACGTTGAAGTCGAGGATCGCCACCTTCGCCCCGCGCTCGGCCAACGCCCGGGCCATCTCGCCGCACAGCACGCCGGCGCCGCCGGTGATCGCCACTACCTTTCCGCTTACGTCGAACAGTGTGTCTGTCATTCCTTTAGCTTCCTTGTTCTCTCAGGCTAGCCGAGGCCAAGGTGCTTGCGTATGTGCCTGGCCAGCGTGTTGTCCAATTCCGTGTGTCTAAGCACGGGTTGCTTCCTTCCCGAGTCCGGGTTGATGTAGATATCGTGCCAGCCCCACTTCTCAGCAGAACACAGCCGTCCTTGACCAGTTGGCGGACGAACTGCTTGCTCTTTATATCGCGATGGCCTTGACCTGGTGATCCTCGGGGACATCCTCCATCACCATCATCATGTAGGCGTCCTTGAGATTCTCCTCCAACTCATCAAGCGTTCGGCCCTGGCTCATGATCTTGGGATGCTCCACCAGTTTGCCGAGCCAGAACTTCTCGCCTTTCCAGTAGACCATTCTCATCGTTGTTCCCAAATCCTGCTCCCTGCCTAACAGCATGGAGCCCATCATACCACAGCCTCCGGTCTCTATGTCACAAACGGCGCCGCGTGCCGACCGAGGTGCTTCTCCAGCGCCGCGTAGTGCTTCTGCTCATCGCGCCGGAGGGCGGCGTGGAAGCGCCTGGCCAAGCGATCGCTCGTCAGCACGCTGCCGAACGTGCA